>TARA_Y100000385_G_scaffold287510_1_pt1 | contig 13655 bp, 11 predicted proteins | sample TARA_Y100000385 | Tara Oceans TARA_Y100000385 (sample SAMEA2620980) | marine metagenome | biome: marine biome (ENVO:00000447); feature: surface water layer (ENVO:00002042); material: "saline water (ENVO:00002010), including plankton (ENVO:xxxxxxxx)" | depth 5 m
CAGCGCCTACAATTATTGAAGAGTATGAAATCATCACTTCGGAAACTATAGTTGAAGATGTGACTATTGCTACTCAAACTTCAGCAACGGCTACTAATCTAGTGGGTACTTCTACCGCCACTAGGGCTGTCAGAGTTCCAGGCACAGCTATTGTTACTTCTACAGCAACAGCAACAGCAACTCAACTTTCATCAGCAACAAGAACAGCAACAGCAACTTCTACTGTAGCTGCTGACGACTACAGGGGAGCAGCTTCTGCTGTAGATTCAGAAACTACCGCTCCTGCTAGCGAACGTGTTGATGGCGATGATGGTACCATCTACAACATTGAAGTAGTCGAAGAGTATGATTTTGTTGAAGAGGTTGAGGTTGAGGTTGTAGTCTCTGAAGAGGTTGCAATTGAAGTCGACTCAACAGAAGAATATGTTGTCGAAGAAATTGAAGTAATATCAGTAATGGTGCCAATAACAGAAGTTGTCCAACAAACAACAGTTGTTACTGGAACAGCCACTGCAACGAGAACTGCCGACGGTTCATAATGTTCTGATACCAAATATAAAAAACCCTGCAGAAGCAGGGTTTTTTTTGCCTTAAATAAGACCCTCAAGCCAATTCAACAAATTAATCAATATAGCAGATTGGAGATAAACTAAACTAGAGAAGTGTCAAGAGAATTTATTTGTCCATAGATGGTAAATAGCGTGCTGCTTGAATGATTTAAAACAGGCTAGGGTCTTAACGCCTAATAACGCGACTTATTTGTAATAGAATTCTAACGTAATAAGGGGCATCTTAGGATGTATATACTGCTCTGACCTCAATACACGGTTATTTTTATTCAACCAGTATTTATTTTCAATCTCCCACTTCAATATTGATGTGTTAATAGTCTCGAGATAAAGCGTTAGCGCAGTGTCTTCATTAAGATGAATATAACTGTTGTCTTGACCAATATTTTTAACCGCGTAGTGTTGCTGCACAATAGCTGAAGGAGACACTAAATTAAGCATTACTTCTGAATTATTTCCTTCGTAAATAGGTTGTAAATTAGGGGCATTTAATATTCGTGCGTCATGTGCAAGCCCATATGTCTCTATGATTCTCCCATTCTCGGTAATGATGCGCTCATTACTTTCGCTGATCCAAGTGTATTGGCCATCATCAACTTGAGATAACACCATAGTTGCAACTACTGACTTACCAAGATTAATCTTCATAAAAGAATATTCCTGCGAATCATAAAAGCTTTGGTCAACAGTAAAATCAACTCCAAAATAGCTAGTCTTGATCAATTCTGGTAGTTGTCCATAATTTATGTATGAACAACTGGATAGAGTAAATAGTATTGTTAGAACTTTAATCATACAAATCTGCCCAGTCTCTTGTTATGCCATGAGATTGAGCTTGCTCTGTGACACCCCATAGATAATGAGAGTGAATTAGATATGCTGCGCCATCTCTTGTTAAAGGTCTTACACCCCATCCAGCAATCTGCTTGGAGTAGTTGCTATAAAATACTTCTAAAGGTATATAAAAATAAAATCCTTTATCAAAACTACCCTCTCCAAATTCTAATTTACTAATATCTGTCACAGAGAAGAAAGCACCCATTCTTAGGCCACTCTTAAATCTTCTCGAAAAATCAACATTAATACCAGAATCGCCAGCAAGGAATTTTCCTCCTTTCAACGCAAGAACAATATTTGTTTTGGGCTCTTCATAATAAAAATTTATGTATCCTGTTTTGGTTTTATAATCTAACATGCTAAACAACATATCATAATCTCTTTGCTGGACTGACCATAACTCTGCACCAATTGCAAAATTTTGATTCATTGGTCTGTATAATATCTCTCCGCCCACACCAGCAAACATCTCTTCTAAAAGACCGGCTGAAATTTTTGTATATATATTTTGAGCAGGCTCAAAGAAGGCATTAAACTGCATTCTTTTTAAATTTACCTTCTCAGTGGCTCTTAAGTACTTAACAATGTCAGTTCTTACATGCGGAAGTATGCTATCGGAGGCTAATTTAAGCTCACCCATATTATTGTACAAGCCAACCGAGGCGCTTGTGAGAAGTTGTATGTTTGAAGCAAATAATAATTCAGAACTAAATGCGAGTCTTAAATCACCAAAATAAAAGCCATCGGGACCTCCTATTTGTGAGCGAATATCAGGCTCTAAACTCCAAAAAAAACCCGGAAAGTTCTGTGCTGGGTTAAATTCATATTTTTTTGAATCATACTTATCACTCTTAATTTGAATATTTTTTATAGCTAAATTAGATATTTTATCTATTCGATACTTTGAAAATGATTCTCTATCTACCTCAATAGTATTCATGACCATGCCCGCATTAAAATTTGAAACCTTAAATTTTGTAATAGAATCTGGGCTAATTTCATCTAGCACCTGTGCTACTCTTCCTGTTGCTCTAGCATAGCTTTGATATTTAGTTTGGGCATATAGCACTTCATAAGTATTATTTTCCCACGTAGCTTTTTGCATATATAAGCCCCGCTCATTTAATGCATTTAAAGATGTTATATATAAATTACTGTTTTCCTTAGTATTAAAGCGCTTAATTTTTTTTGCATCCTTCACTGGGATATGCGGCTCATTTTTTTTAATAAATGAATCTGTTTTTCCAACACTGGCATGCAGAGAAAAGCCAAGAGTAAAAGTATTACCTTTTATGAACCCGGCTTGTAATTTCAAAGCTCTATTTACTGGGTATGTAAAGCCTATATTGATTCTTGAGTCACTTTGACGCACAGGCTCAAAAGCGAAGGTAAATGATTTCTTGCCAAGTGGAAAGCCTTCTTCAAGGTAATTAGTGGCATCGTATTCAATTTTCAGCCGCGCCCCATTGAAATTTGGTAAAAAGATCTCAGCTCCACCAAATACACCCATTGGACCGCTAAAATAACGACCTGGGCTAAAATCACCGCCCTGAGTATCACTTATAAAAGTTCGCTGATTAAAATTCTTGTCAATATAGGAAAATGGATTTCTTAAGTTATTATGACTGAGATCGCCCCAGCCTAAGCCAAAAGAAATATCAATATTGCTTAACCTTTTGGAGGCTACTATGTATTCTGCTGCAAAAGTTCCGGTACCAGCAATGTCCCTAACACCTGTTGCTATGGCAGGAAGATAAAAAGATTCTTCCCATAATCTAATTTTGGTGCTAAAGCCTTTATCTTTGTAGGTTTGATTGCCACTAAATAAGGGCACATCACTATACAATGCATTATTAATATCAGCGTACTGGAATGAGGCCTCCATCCAACTAAATGGGTACGCCAACACTGAGCCTCTTTGATAGGGATCATTATTAACCCAATTAAAAGCTACAGTTCCCTCTTCATGAAATCGAGCGGAAGGCATCTGTAACAAGCCTATTGTTCCATAATTTGAGTAGCTTGGAGAGCTGTTTGGGTAAAGATAATCTTGTAATGAAGTTTCTGCCAGGCCAGCATAAAAAAAAACTAGCAATAATAAATAGTTTTTATATGCCATTAAGAAATTTAATAATAGAAAGTGAAAGAGTTAAAAATATTATCTTAAATAGCATTTTTCAACCATCAATACTCCACCTTATTTATGCTAGTTACTAATGCTGTTTAGTGAGGCTAAAGACAATGCAACGCTACTGATAACTGGTGAGATTGCAGCCGCATACTGAATGCCACTAATTTTACTAATATTTCTTGGAGCATAAATTATAGTTCCAGGATAAATATTTACATCTCCTCTGCCGATATTAAAGAAATTTTTTGAATAGACCTGTGTTTTACCATCAGGATCAATGATTATTATTTCATTGTAAGCAGAGTCTTTAAGACCTCCAGCCTGCATAATATAATCATTAACTGTATGCGCAGGTTGATAGCTAGCATTTAAGGAGTTTTTAAAGTCTCCAAACATATATACAATTTTTTGAAGGCTAGGCACTACGATACGATCATTATGTTGAAGTGGCATATTTAATTCAGGCTTACTTCTTAAGGTATTGATGTTAAATTCTGCTATGACTCTTCCCTGAAAATTTTCGGCCCTTACTTCCTCAGCCAACAGTCCTAATACGCCGGATGAAACATTGACTCCTGGCTTCCCAAGACTTGAGACGATAAAGTTTAATGTATCAGAATAGTTTAGCCGAGCAAATATTTCTTCTTGATCAATAGCACTTTCTCTAAAAAGTGCAGCACCAAATTCGTAAGCATCTTTTTCATAACCACCAGCCCTCATTACTAAAGTTTCAAGCGTTTCACCAGGCAAGACGAAATATGAACCTGGTCGCTTTACCCTGCCCTCAATATTGACCTTATAGAGATCATTAGATTCGTACGCATAACTTGGTACCATAACAGAGTCTCTTGGCCTCAACTTAAATGAGTCTAATTGCTCGACTGAAACAGCTTCTAAAGTTCTTTTTTCAGTAAGATTTCTTGTTACAAGAACTTTATTAAATCCGTAGAAATTTTCATTAAACCCTCCGGCAAATTTTATTAAGTCATCTAAACTCTCTTCATTGGTCAACTCATAAATTGCTGAGTTATTAATGCCTCCTGCAACTGGAACATGAAATTTTCTAGGATGAACGAATATAGTGTCACCAGATCTTAATGTATTTTTATCATCGTATTTCCCAAAGACAAACAAGTCATATAAGTCAAAAGTAGCAATAGCCTTGTTATTTCTTCGAAGCTCAATATTTCTAAATGAGCCATTTTTATTAATGCCTCCAGCGACATGAAGCCCGCCTATGATATTAGAGCCACCACTTAAGGTATATATTCCAGGATTCTCTACTGCACCCACAATAATAATTTGAACATCTCGCAATTCCTTGAGCGCGAGCATGTGAGAGACTCCAATCTGAGTTGCTTTAACAAGACTATCAACCATTTCTTCTACCTGGGACAAAGTTCTACCAGCAACCTGTAACTTGCCTGAACCTTTAATTACTAAGTTACCATCACGCCCTACCATCAAGTCCTCATCCGAATTTTTTTGACCACTTGTAGTAAACATAAAGACGTCGCCAACATCGACAACATAGTTTGAGCCAATATTTGGGACGTTAACAGGCATAAAAGAAGACTGAAAAGTTTGAAAAAATGAATCGCCAAATCTTTGCAAGCTATTAATTACTTCTGTGTCTTCGTTAGTTAGTCGAAGTTTCAAAGCTTTTAATTCTTCCTCTAGATTTCTTAAAATAACTTTATTCTTTTCTATAGAAGTATCAGATCTAAAAAGCTTATCTAGCTCTGCTTCCTTATCGACTTGATTTTGGACCTCAAGTTCTTCTCTTACCGAGGGCGGTAATCCAGACATAAAGTCTTCAGCCAAGGGACTAAGGCCTTGCGAGGAAATTGGCATCGTTCCAATAAGGAAAATGCTTAAAAATAGAGCTCTCGACCTAAAAAGAAAAAATACATATTTTAAGAGTGAATGAGTCATGTTTTAATGCTAGAAAAATTTGAATAATTATAACTTAAAAATATAAAAAAATGGGATTACAACGGTGCCAACCCATAGAAATCAATTATTTCTAAAAATATCTCTTGAAAATATTTTATTGGTGGCTATCCCAATATGCTCATCTATTCTATTTGCAAGTATTACAGATGATAGGTCTATAAAGAGATTCAACTCTTTGATAACTGCACAGCCTTGAAAACTATCTTTAGAAACAGTAGGTTCAAAAATAATAACTTGAATTTTCTTTTGAGTAAGCTCAAAAATAATATCTAAGACAGCGGAAGACCTATGGTTATCTGATCCTGCCTTCATAGAAAGTTTATATATTCCCACAACCTTCGGTTTACAGGCTATGATTTGTGAAGCTATGAATGATTTTCTGGTTTGATTAGCGGTAATAGTTGCCTGAATTAATTGCTGAGGAATTTCTTCAAAGCTACTCAGTAACTGCTGGGTATCTTTTGGTAAACAATATCCGCCATATCCAAAAGAAGGATTATTGTAGAAATTGCCGATTCTATCGTCTAAAGAGACGCCTTTTATTATATCTTTTGCATTTAAGTCTTTCCTGAGGGCAAAGCTATCGAGCTCATTAAAAAATCCAACTCTCATAGCAAGATAAGCATTAGAAAATAGTTTGACAGCCTCTGCTGAGCTAGAATCCATATAAATTATAGGTACAGTTTTCATGCTAGAGCACTCCTGCAAAATCATTGCAAAAATCTTTCCATCTTCCTCTTTTCCACCTATTACAATTCTAGAGGGGTGTAAATTATCTCTGAGTGCACGCCCTTCTCTTAGAAACTCAGGAGAAAAAATAATATTGGCTTGAGGGTACTGATCCTGTAGAGTTTTTGTAAATCCAACTGGTACAGTTGATTTGATAACTATCAAGGTTTGAGGAGAATACTTAATAGCATTGATAACGGATGATTCAACACTATCAGTATCAAATGAATTGGTTGAGTGATTAAAATTTGTTGGAGTGGCAATTATTACTATTTCAGCTCCTTTCAAACTATTCTCAGGTAAAGAAGTAGCGGAAATATTTAAATTTTTATCTAACAGATGATCTTCTAAATCCTTGTCCTGAATTGGAGATATATGGTTATTAATTTTATCCACCACAACAGGATCAATATCGAGAATTGAGACATGATATTTTTTTCCAAGCAATCCTCCAAGAGACATCCCAACATACCCTCCTCCAATAATTGAAATTTTAGAATCTGGTTTTTTGTTGCTCATAATTTAAAATTCTTTAAATATTGATTATTTGGAATAGAGCTTAAAAAATTAATATACATATCTTTATAAGCTTGCGCTACTTTATCAGAATTAAAGAAATCTTCTGTCCTAGCCCTTGCATGCTTGCGCATATCTTTATCACTTGAATTTTGAAGGATGAAATTAATGCCATTAATCAGATCCTCAATATCATAGGGTCTAGCTAAATATCCATTTTTTTGATGCTGGATTAGATCACTGTTTCCTCCTACATTAAATGCAACTACCGGCGTACCAGACGATAGACTTTCAAGAATTGTATTTGAAAAATTTTCTTGCTTACTTGGAACAATCAATAAATCTGCTGCATTATATAAAGTATTCAAGGTATTCTCCCGTGATATCTTGCCAACGAAATGAACAATTCCATTAAATCTCAAATCTTGTCTTTGCGCATCATTGCAACCAAAAATAACTAACTCGACTGAAGGATCATCTAAGTTATTCCAGGCATCTCTTAAGTAAGTTAGTCCCTTATTTAGATCACTAGATAAATTTAGAGCACCACATAAAATAATTTTTTTATTTTTTGGTAGATTCCATCTACCTCGTGCTTCTGAGGCATTCATTGGTTTAAATAATTCCATATTAGAAGGATTGGGAATGCGGGTGTTTAGTTTTTCACGCAGTAATTCACTGTTTCTAGCAAGTTCATAAAGCCATTTGCTTGGGGAAACAATTGCAAGGTCTGGTTTGTTTAAATACGTTTTTTTCTTTCTTTTAAAAATGGAATTAGGTGCAGATCCGCAGTTATGATTACTGAAATTATGATTCGGACATGCGTTCATAATATGACACCCGCCACTAAAAGCCCAATTATCATGCAGAGTCCAAACAATTGGAGATTTTATTTTTGAGATATCTTCAATGGAGAGCATGGCATTACAAATCCAATGTAAATGAACAATATCTGGATTTAATCTATTTATTTTTTTAACCAAGCCAAAACTGCTAAACAATGCAGGACTAAAATTGCTAATATTTCTTTTTAATATTCTTGCTGGCAGGGTATCTAAAAATGATAATATTCGATTAATTTTTTTTGAAAAAAAGTTCTTTTCAGTAAGAACGCTAGAAGAATTGCTAGATTTTTGCTGGACAAGCATTTGGCTTTCTATTCCGATAGTTAATAATGAAAAGTGTAACCTTGAAGCAGCTATGGCTGCACCTCCCCGCTCATCATAAGCAGTCACATGAAGAACTCTTAATGCCATGATATCAAAAGTTTTAATTTGCTTCGAAGGCGAGTAAAAATATTCTTTCTGGAAGTATAAACCTCTCTTATTCTTTTTATAGCAACAAGGTTTTCCTCTAGCGGCACTTCAAAACTAATTTCCTGATTTAAATTTAGTGTTTCAAGCATGCTCTGACTTGAGTTCTCATCATTACAATGAGTGCCTGAACCATCAAAGCCTATATTTCTAGTATAAGATTTAGAGGGGCTTACACATAAACCTCCTCGTAAAAAAATTTCGGCATACCAGAAAATAGCCCAAGTGTTAATTTCTCTTGTAATATTTTTTGTTACTTGGGGCCAGAATTCATTAGTTCCATGGAGATCAAATTTTTGCCTGGAACTTATGTCCATGCGTTCAAGCAATAACTCAGGATTTCTATCAAAAAACTTCCACCTATCGCTCCACGTTGCCCAACCCCAACAATCCATCACTCTATTTAAATAAATATCTTTTAGGCCAGCTTGAGAAATAGGGTGGCTAAAACCATTAATATGCCAAATTTTTTGGTTTAAAGAGAAAAAATTTAATGCTTGATTCATATAACTAAGAAAAGCTGGGCTAGTGATAATATCATCCTCAAGAACAATTACAGCAGTATGTTCTGATAGTAATTTTGTAACCCCAGAGATTATAGATGATGCCAATCCAAGATTGTTCGATTGCTCGATTACTCGAACAGAACGAAAGCCAGAGACCTGAGATATATATTTTCTAACATTTAAGACATCTTTTAAATCTTTTGCTGATTTAGGACCATCGCTAAAGATGATTAAGTCAGTCTGATCAACAAAATGATTTTTTTGTAAAGAGGCGATGGTCAACTGAGCATGCTCAACCCTGTTGTAGACAAAGAGAGCAACGGGTGAAAATTTATCTATCTTTAGCATTTTATTGAATTATCTTACTTCAATCAGAACAAATAAACATTCTAGCGAGTCGTGAGCCTAATTATTTTTAGTAAAATAGTATTTGAGTCTGTTAAAACTCCCTTCTGCTAAGATTTTTTTAATTCCCAAAGCCAAGATAGATCTACCAGTAATAAAAATTATTTTGTAGAGCGGGATGTGATATTTCTGTAAAATAGAAAAATTTTCAACCTGTGTCCTAAATGAGCCACTTAGACCTCCTAAACGAAAAGCACCAACAGGCTGTTTGAAATACCAGGCCTTATAACTGCCATTAATTACTTTCAGCATCAAATCATAGTCAGCACTAAGTTTATACTGAATGTCAAACTTGCCAAGCTCTTTAATTAACTTTGTTTTAATATAGATTGCTAGGTGAGGGCTTGGCATTCCAATGCATTGATCACTCTGGATTTGAAAAGATTTTAGAGGCTCTGAAGTAAAGGTTTTTCCTGTATTCAGATCCTCAATCTCTGCAGGACCAAGCGAAAAATCAAAATCATCTTTTTTAAACGCATTTACTAAATTTAATATAGTCTGTGGGTAAAGAAGATCGCTTGCATTTAAAAAGCCTATAAATACTCCATTTGCTGCATTAATACCTTTATTCATTGCAGAGTAAATACCATCATCCTCCTCAGAAATTAGTAAGTCTATTTTGTCTAAGTTTCGGTGAATAATTTCAGATGTTCCATCGCTAGAACACCCGTCAACAACTATATATTCAATATTTTTATATTCCTGAGAAAAAACACTATTCATAGTTTCCTGAATATAATGTCTTCCATTTTTAACAACAGTTACAATAGTTATTAATGGAGTAGTAGGTTCAAAAGAGCTTTTATAAATTGATTGCATTATGTAATTAGAGGGACAAATTCGTTTTAGCCAATAAGGCGGGATCTACATTTTTGAATAGAAAATCATGTTGGCTAAATTGACTTTCTAAGATGTATCCAAAAGGTATCAAAAAAAATTTTAAGGCCTCAAGAGATCTACTCTCTATTAATAAATAGCGAAATTTATAGGATGTAAAATCAAGGCCCTTCAATACCTCCATTTCGGAGCCTTCCACATCTAATGATAAGAAATCAATAATGTTTGGAGAATTAGCTGTAATGAGTATATCTGTTAATGTTTTTGCTTTTGCACCAAATATAAAATGATCTTCATATTCATTCAAATACTTCAAACTTCTTTTTAAAAATGCACTGTCACTATCAAGATCTTTTTCTATATTTTGAGATATGGTCATTAAGTTGGCATAAACCATCTCAACGTATTCCTCTTTATAATCAAAGCTAACACATGCATTACAAAAAAATTTATTTGAAGGATCTCGATGCTCTCTACATTTAAGATAATTATTAGGGCTTGGCTCTATTAGGACCCCCTTCCACTTCCTTTTTTTTTCAAAATAGAATGAGTTAGATTGAGCAATCCCGTCATTAGCTCCAAGTTCAACATAATATCCGTTTGAATAATTACAATACTTTTCTAACTGTCTATCAAGATTATTCAAAGCAACATAGCCAAAAAAATATCTACTAAGCGAGCCTTTGATGCGCCTAAATAAATTTATCAGCATTGAAGGAAGAAGTATTAAAAGAAATTTTTTAAAATAGTTCATATTTATGAATATGTATTAGGGCTATTAAAATTAGTCATATTTAATCCATTTAGTTTCAATGCCAGGGGGATACCATTGATGAGATCTATGACCAATCCAATATTTAGGAGCAACATAGTTTGCACTACTAGAATCGCGCTTGCCAAGAAATGCTGCCCACCAGGCAAATGTACTTGGCGAAAGAATGCCACCACCAAGGCACATTGACATCATTGTAAATTCAATTTCTTCGGTCTCGCTTATTACAAAACATAAAGGATTGAGATGAAAAAATTCTTCTGCATATGGCTTATCATTGGAGAATATAAGGAATTTAGCATCAGGATTTGTTGCAAGGATTGCATTCATTTGATTGAGGAACCAAGTTAATGGGACTACAGCCGGGCTATTCGCTGATGGCCAGTGTATAAAATCTCCTCGCCTAATATGAATAAAATATAATTTATTTTGATCGTTGTCGATTTGTATAATCTTATTTTTAGCTTCTTGAATTAAGCAGTTATGAATTTTTAGGTTTTGTGCAGCGCTAATATAGGAATTTTCTGAACACTGATAATAACTTTTTTTAAAAAATACTATTTTTTTAAGCAAGCCAAATCGAGTGATAAATTTTGAACCATTCGCTCCTCTAGATTCCTCGACAGAGGTTATAAGACCGATAGAATCAGATAGAAATAACAAAATACCTGGAAAGTACCGGATAATAAATTTAAATAAGAATCTATATAAGTAACTATCCTGTATTTTTGGAGAAGGAATATTAATTATTTCAGTGGAAAATACTTTGGTCAACGCATCAGCTCCAATAAATACAACTTTTGCTTTGTCATCAAATTTTTTGATAGCTAAATATTGAAAAATTTGATTTCCAAGTTGGCCACTTTGAAAAAAAAATATCATCTAAGGGTCGTTATCTTTGTTTGAGCAAAGGCACAGAATTTAATTAAGTCAATGCAAAATGAAAGTAGCAATACGGCTATAAAACCAAATGGAAAAAGAAATGAACTCTGCACGCCTTTTCTTAAGGGCATCAATAAACTTCTGACGATAGCGTAAAAGGATAATAGCAGCCCAAAGGTAATTTTTGTGATGTTAGGAATATATAATTCATTAGCGGGATCCCAACTTGCAACTACTGAGTTCCAATTGTATGCAACAAGAATTGATAAAATAAAAAACACGTATATATACAAGTCTCTATGTGGTTTAAAAAAAGGAAGTTTCGAAGTGTGTATGTAATTCCTATACCATTTTCTTAAGATTTCTAATGAACTTACTGAGTCAAGCCCAGTATAGTCAAGTGGATTGGAGGATATGTTTAAATCCAAATTTTGGAGCTTGGCGCGTTCCATCCAATCCGTATCTTCGCCAGCTCTTGTGTCTGAAAGGAAAGTGCCAGTTTTATTAAAAACTGCCTTCCGCAGAATAGATCCAGGTAATGTTATGATTGGTTTGCAGCCATATGTTGAAGCACGGATAACTTTTTCTTGAAATGTATAGGCTGCGTATAGCGTAGAGCCCAGAATTCCATCTTTGCTCTCATCTAGGATTAGCTCATGATAAGATTCGAGCCAATCTCTTGGAGGCAGTGTTTGAGCATCAAGAAACGCTATGATTGGGTGCGAAGCTTTAGTAATTCCTATGGTTCTTGCATGACCGGGAAATAAATTAATCCCTTCTTCAATTATGAATTGTATTTGGTGTAAAGCACAAAAATCTTCAAATATTAGGTTTTTTAGCATAGGTTTTGTTGATGAATCAATAATAATAATTTCACTAGGAAGATCATCTAATAGGCTTATGCTTTTTAACAACAGATTTAGCGCCTCTGATTGATTTTGGTGCGGTATTATAAGGGAGAGATTTAAGAGCATAAGTTGATTAATTATTAATAAAATTTGCGGCTTTGATTTCTACGATTGTATTCTCAAGGATGTTAACTACAATTTTTTCATCATAATACTTTATAACCTTTTTTCGACCGGATGATCCCATACTCATCCTTTTTTGAGGGCTTAGTTGCATCATTTTTAATAATTTTCTCTCTAGGGATTTAGTATCTCGTGGCTCACAAAGAATTCCATTAACCCCATCATCTACAATATTACTACAGCCTGCAACATTAGTTGCAACAACAGGAATGCTCATTGCAAAAGCTTCCAGTATAGTTTTTGGCATTCCCTCTCTATAAGAAGGTAAAACAACGGCATCAGCTTTAGACATAACCATTTCAACTGAGTTAGATGGGCCAATCCAATCAATGCCGGAAAGTTCACCCCATTCTTCAAGCTGAGTCGAGGAAATATTTGATTGATTGGCATTATCTTCAAAACCACATAATACTAAATTACAAGTTAATTTCTTTGAATTAATTGATGTTATTGCTGAAACCAACTCATGCAATCCTTTATCTGCAAGCATCCTGCCAACATACAAAAAAGTAAAATACTGGTTTTTTGCAATATCTCTCAAGTCTGGGTGAAATCTCTCTAAATCAACTCCTGATCCTGGTAATAAAAATAACTTATTTGCGGGTACTAATTTTTCTTCAAGCAATAAATTGAAGTCATCTTGATTCTGGCAAAAGATCTTAAAGGCAAAATTTTGAGTAACTCTATATAGCAACTTTACAACCCAATTAAGAAAACCTTGCTCTAAGAAAGCTGTGCCAAGGCCAGAAATATTATTTACTGAAGGGATTTTGCAAAGACTCGCTGCCAAGGTGCCATAAATATTTAACTTAATCGTAAAATGAAAAACAGCAATTGGCTTATGCAACTTGTATAACTTATATAATAATAATATTAGCTTTAGATCCTCTATAGGATTTTTTCCATTATTGTTAATAGAAACATCAACAAACTGACAACCGAGCTCAGTGAGATCGTGAGAATAACCATCTCGGGGTGCAAAACAAATAACCCTATATCCCATTTTTACTAGCCTGCTAATAGAGGATCGTCGAAAATTAAATAAGTACCATGATGAATTAGATGCAAATGCAATGGCTTTCATTTTAACTAAGATATAAAGGCAAAATTTTTATAAGGCAGCCATAACCCTGCATGAGTTGCAAAATTGAGCCATACGAAAAGCACTAAG
>TARA_Y100000385_G_C13109056_1_pt1 | contig 13647 bp, 8 predicted proteins | sample TARA_Y100000385 | Tara Oceans TARA_Y100000385 (sample SAMEA2620980) | marine metagenome | biome: marine biome (ENVO:00000447); feature: surface water layer (ENVO:00002042); material: "saline water (ENVO:00002010), including plankton (ENVO:xxxxxxxx)" | depth 5 m
TTTTTTGAAACAACAGGCAACGCAAAAGATGATATAATGAGTATCAAGAAGATTTTGCATCACTACAAGGGTCGCTTTCCGGAGAATGGAATTCGTGATGAAGAGATAGAATAGTTATTTGGAAATTTTTCCAGTTTTAGTATCGTACCCATACGGGCAATGTTTACAACCACTTTTACAGCAGTAGCCTCTCTTTAAATGATGTTTTTCAGTAAACACAATATACCCTTCAGGGCTTAAATAGAAGTCATCCTTATCAAGCTTTGGAAGATTAGAAAATCCTGACATATCATCTGGCATGACACAAATTTAATACATATTTGTAAGGGTTAACGAGATTTAATGAAACAAATACTAACTGATATTGAAGCGGGAATTCAAAAATCCATTGTACAACAATTGTTTTTTGACGAATGTGCGGATCGAAATATTTCCATTTTTGTCAAGCGAGACGACCTGATACATTCTGTGATCTCAGGAAATAAGTGGAGGAAATTAAAGTACAATGTTGAGCTTTGTAAAAATCAAAAGAAAACGGGAATAATTACGTTTGGAGGAGCTTATTCTAATCATCTAGTTGCAACAGCAGCGACATGTAAATTAGCTGGTTTGAAGGCGATAGGTTTTGTTCGTGGAGATGAATTAAACGCATCGAGTAATGAGACGCTAAAAGAATGCGCTTCACTAGGTATGGAGCTGAATTTTATCTCTCGCGCCGAGTATGCGAAGCGCAATGATAAGGCGTATCATGAGACGATCGGTGCAGAATATAGATCTATGCACTTAGTTCCTGAGGGAGGTGCAAATTATTACGGAATTATTGGTTGTCAAGAAATAATGACTGAAGTGGAAGAAGACGTGGACGATATCTTCATTGCTCAAGGGACTACGACAACCAGTTGTGGAGTTCTTCTTAGTTTGAAAAATCATCAACGATTGCATGTTGTCCCAGTGTTAAAAGGTTTTGACTCGATTATGGAAATGCGTTCGCTTCTGACGCGCAGTGGTATTGAACAAGAATTAATTGAGGATTTACTAAAGCAGGTTGTTGTTCACGAGGATTTTCATTTTGGAGGTTATGGCAAACATCCACAATCATTAATTAATGATATCGAACAATTCTACAGTGAACACAAACTAAAGTTAGATCCGATTTATACGGGAAAAGCGATGAATTGTATGCTAGATTGTGTCCAAAAGGATGAGTTCTCGGATAAAACATTGCTCTTTATCCATACTGGAGGTATTCAAGGCGGTAGAGGCCTTATTAATTACAACGCCTAGCCCGATGATCTAGCGAAGCAGGTTAATAAGATCTTTGGCCTCCTGAACGTCATGAACTCTCAATATGCTGGCTCCCTTTTCTAGAGCAATAGCGTTAAGGGCAATTGTTCCGGCCAATGATTCTTCAGGTGTAATACCAAGTTTTTTATAGATCATTGATTTTCTCGATAATCCTGCCAGTATTGGGTGACCAAGTAATTGAAAGGTATCTAAATTATGGAGAAGTTCGTAGTTCTGATCGATCGTTTTACTGAATCCAAATCCAGGATCTAGGATAATATCGCAAACTCCGGCAGATTTTAATTGAGCAATTTTATCGGAGAAATAACTTGCGATATTCTTGAATAGGTTGCTGTAATCTGTAAGTGACTGCATTGTTTTTGGCGTCCCTCTCATGTGCATAAGGATGTAAGGTGCGTTGTATTTTGACGCCACATGAATAATTTCTGGATCAACTTCGAAACCACTTATGTCATTTATAATCGCTGCTCCCTTGTTAAGAGCTTCTTCGGCTACTCTCGAGCGGAAGGTGTCAATTGAAATTATTGTATCCGGAAAGCGTGCGAGAATTTGTTCAATTGCTGGTGTAATCCGATCAACTTCTTCCTGCTCGGAAATATCATCTGCATCGGGCCTTGATGAATATCCACCAACATCAATGATGTCCGCTCCAGCACTTAACAAATCTTTAACGCGTTCAATAATTAGCTCCTCAGAATCAACGCGACTACCACTGTAAAAGGAGTCTGGAGTAACATTCAAGATAGCCATTACCTTGGGAGTTGATAGATCCATTAATTTATCCTTCACCCGAAGGGTGTGGTTCGCGCCAAAATATGTATCTTCAACCTTTAAATTTTGCATCATTATTTGGATGAATAAGACTAATACAGAATACACAAATGTAATGAATGTTTGCAGAGAGCTCTTCTCTAAGAAAACATTGGATTATGGAACAGCTTGGAGGATTCTTCGGCCAAGTTCATTGACCGATCAACTTTTCATTAAAGCTCAACGGATTAGAACTGTCCAGGAAACTGGTGAGAATAAAGTTGGTGAAAATATCGAGGATGAATTCGTGGCTATTGTAAATTATTGTTTGATGGCAATCATTCAAGTTTGTGAGACAGAACTAGATGAATTAGAATTACCCCATGAGGAAGCTCAAATGTTCTATGATCGTTATGCAGAGAAAGCATTCGAATTAATGCAGCAAAAGAATCACGATTACGGAGAAGCTTGGCGTGACATGCGTGTAAGTTCTCTGACAGATTTGATTTTACAAAAGATATTTAGAGTTAAGCAGATTGAAGACAATAACGGTACAACTATCGTTAGTGAAGGGATAGATGCAAATTACTATGACATGTTAAACTATGCTGTATTTGCATTGATTCACTTGCAAATCGGACAAAAAGTAGCTGAATGAAAGAGAAAATTACGTTTTCGGGACACTCGATGATATTCAATATCGTATTTATTGTATTGAATTTATTGGGACTAACGTTTTTAGTGCTTGGCAACCATGAGAATTTCGTGGATAGCAGTGGGTTCTTTAATATGCTCGGCCTAATTCTAATGATTTTAACGATCGGTGGTCTCATCTTGTTCAAGGGTAAAATGATGATGTCCTCTGTATCCCGAGTTTTGGTAGGTGGGCTCTTTATCGTCTCCGGACTTGTGAAGGCGAACGATCCTATAGGGTTTTCATATAAACTGGAAGAGTATTTTGAAGACGGTGCCCTCGCATATCGCATTAAAGAGTTATTTGGTGCCCCATCATTTTCTCTTGAGTTTCTGATGGACTCTGCCTTGTTCTTAAGTATACTAATCTGCATTGCTGAAATAGTGCTTGGCGTACTTACGATAATTGGTGGTAAGATTAAGATAGTCTCCTACTTCATGCTATTCATGATGCTATTTTTCACCTTCTTGACTTGGCATACAGCAAATTGTGATTCTGAAGCAACGTTCGTTGATAGAGATACGTATGAAATGAACGATCCGCTTGCGCAGCAAAAGCTTGGTCAAATGAAGGCCAACAAGGAGAATGAAGATAAGGCGGATGACAAGAATATAACCGTGGTCTCAAAGACGAGCTCGGAACTTGTAATTGACGAAGTTAAAAAGCCGCAGTGTGTTGATGACTGTGGTTGCTTTGGTGATGCCATGAAGGGGTCCGTTGGTAGATCACTAACTCCTACGGAGTCACTCTGGAAGGACATCGTTGTATTATATCTCGTCATATGGATATTTGTAGCGCAGCGAATAATTAAGCCAAATAGGCCGAAGGAGAACTTATACTACACCATTGCGAGCATGCTGGTCATCGTATTCTTCGCATGGGTCTTTGGTTGGTATTTCCCTATTTTCTTTGGACTTGCCTCCATCTTGGGAGCTCTATGGATGTTGCGAGCAGGAGGAAAGTACCTTGCAAATCATTATGGTGCGGCGCTCCTAGTTACCTTTCTGTGCGGTCTCTTGGTAACTTTTGTTCTCGTGTACACGCCTCTAAAAGACTATCGCCCATACGCTGTCGGAGCTGATTTAAAGCTCAAAATGAACAATGGAGTGGAGGGTGAGTACGAAAGTATGCTTCTTTACAAGAACAAAAAGACTGGTAAAGAGAAGGAATACTCGTCTACATCTCAGGAGTATATTGATTCTAAAATTTGGGAAGATTCGGATTGGGAATATAAGGACATGGTTCAGAAGACAATTGTTGCCGCAGTTAATCCTTCTATTATGGACTTTAATCCATCAATTAGGGCGGATGAATTAGCTGACGCTGAGAAGAGCTTACCATTTGTAAAAAGTGTATTAGATACTTCAACAGTGAAACTTTTGAAGATTCTTTCGTTAGAGTACGAGAGCGAAATGGAAATACCAATCGAGGAGTACGAATTAGATCTGGGAGGATTTCCAGAAGAAGAGTACACCATTCTCGATACATTAGTTTCTATTAGCCCTGAACTGCAGGATATTGAAATTAAGGATGCGCTATTAGAGCAAGAGAAAGTTGTCTTAATTATTTCTCGTAACCTCGAAGAAGCAAGCTGGGGAGGAATCGCTCGAATGAAAGAATTATATAAACTGTGTAAGAAAAATGATATACCCTTCTTAATGATTTGTAATGCGACAAGGGATGAAATAAACAAGTTTAGAAAGAAGCACAGTTTCAAGTTGCCTGTTTTCTCCATGGATGAGATTGAGTTGAAAATCATTTCAAGATCAAATCCAGCATTACTGGTACTAGAGAATGGAGTGGTTAAGGCCAAGTACTCTAAGAGAACCATACCTGCAAAAGATAAGTTTAAAACGAACCATATAAATAATTAGAATGCCGCAAAAGATTGTAGCTGGGAATTGGAAAATGAACCTTTGCCTAGATGAAGGAGTAGATTTAATACGAAGTATTGAAGCGTCATCACTGCCATCAGATGTAAAGGTGATGGTTTTTCCACCTGCCTTATTTGTTGATGCAGCGAAAAAAACAAGCTCGAGCAAATGCTTGGTTGGTGTTCAAAATTTCAATGCAGCAGAGAAAGGTGCCTTTACGGGAGAAGTTTCTATAAAACAAGTGAAGAGTGCAGGAGCTAGCATTGGACTGATTGGACACAGCGAACGAAGAGAACTATTCAATGAAACAAATGCAATTTTGAAAGATAAGGTCGATGCTGCAATCGAGAATAATTTTCAATTTATCTTTTGTTGTGGAGAGCCTCTTGAGGTCCGCGAAGCGGGCACAGAGATTGAGTTTGTTAGAAATCAACTTGAAGAAAGTTTATTTCATCTGGCTTCAGACCAAATGAGAGATGGAATAATTGCCTATGAGCCAATTTGGGCAATTGGCACTGGAAGAACAGCTTCATCTGAACAAGCTGAGGATATGCACCGTGAAATTCGAGCGATGTTGTCAGAAAAGTACACGAATGATATCGCAGAGTCAATCTCTATTCTATATGGCGGAAGTTGTAAATCTGCAAATGCGAAAGAACTCTTTGCATGCCCAAATGTAAATGGTGGACTAATTGGAGGAGCGGCATTAGATGCAACTTCCTTTTGTGCAATAATAGATTCATTTTAAATGGAAAATTTAGATACGCTCGAATTGACAATAAAGCTCACTCCTAAAGACCCTTGGAGTGACATCCTTGTTGCCGAGCTTTCTGATTTAGGCTTTGATAGTTTCGTACAAACGGAGGAGGGTGTGCAAGCATATGCTGCCGCAGATACGGATGCTAAAACAGTCATGAGCAGTGTTTCTTGTTCTTCTAGTGATTTAGTAAAATGCGAATGGGAAGGGAAGATTATTCCACATCAAAATTGGAATGCTGAATGGGAAGCCGATTTTCATCCCGTATATGTTGATGAAATCGCAACCATCTTAGCTCCATTTCACGATCAATCTCTCGGGAAGGGAAGTGTAGTTGTGATTCAGCCTCAGATGTCATTTGGGACAGGGCATCATCAAACAACATGGATGATGACTAAAGCTCTTTTCGATCTAGCCTCAATGCCTAAAAGCGTTCTTGATATGGGAGCCGGCACGGGAGTTCTTTCGATTTTCGCAGAGAAATTAGGAGCCGACAGAATACTAGCTGTGGATATAGAGGATTGGTCAGCAGTTAATGCCGCCGAAAATGCCACACGAAATAACTGTGAAAAGATCGAATCAGTTTGCGGTGATATTGATAAAATTGAAGCTGAAAAGTTTGGATTGATTATTGCCAACATTAATAAGAATGTACTTAAATCGCATATGGCAAATTATGCGAGTGCTCTCGACAAAGATGGAATTCTGCTGTTGAGTGGCTTTTTTAGCTCTGATGTTGAAGAGCTAGTAACTTTTGCTTCGCAATACGGTCTTACAGCAGTACAAGAGTACGCTAAAGATGAATGGGCAGGCATTCGACTTGTCAAACAGGGCTAGGTGCCTTTAGACATTAATTGAAATATACATCGAACTATGAATCGTAAATACTGGTTATTATGCTTATTGATGATGGCCTCATTTATGAGCATGTCACAATCATTCCCAAATACGCGAGAGAAATTCGTGAAGGATTTCCAAAAGAAAATTGCTGAATCTGGAACAAGTGAACATCGAGATTTTGTTAAAAATGAGCTTACGCCACTATTGATTGAGAGCCAGAATTTCCCAGACGATTATTTTTCCAAAATGGTGGAAACATGTAACCTCATGGAGACAAAACGCCTAAAAGTATACCCAGAGATTTACAATTATGTGTTCTCTGTTTCAGCTTTTGTAACCGGTGACCAACCTAAAGATAGCTATGTTGCATGGCAATCCACGGTAGAGAAAATGCTGGGTTCAAGACAAGTAAAGAAAATTAAGTCATTTGTTGAATTCTCTTCAGGATTCTTTTCTACAGGTAAGATCTCAACTTCATCAAACTTTGCTTGGTACTACTTAGGAGGTGAGTATGCGTTTGAATTCGACAAGAAGGTAAATGTGAACTTATCTGGTGGTAACTTGGTATGTCGTGCGATCAGTAAATCTGGAGCCAACAGGGGTTCAACGGTTGATAGTTTGGTAATTATTGAAACAACAGGGGATTACGATCCTGTTCTACGCAAATGGATAGGTAAAGGAGGTAAGATAACGTGGGATAAAGTGGGACTTGATCCGACAAAAAACTTTGCTGTCCTTGGAAATTATGATCACACATTAAAATCATCTACGATACGCTTCGATTCTGTAGCATTGACAACAACCTATTTCGACAAACCGATTAAAGGAATTCTTACAGAGCGAGCATTCAAGTTCAATCGAGAAGAGGATAAGATTTACCCACAGTTTTTATCATTCGAGAAGCGATTGATGATTAATGAGATCGTTCCTGGAGTAGATTACATTGGTGGATTTGCGCTTGAAGGAGCATCTTTTCTGGGTGCTGGTACTGATTCGGAACGTGCCATGATTACAATTAAAAAAGACAATGTGCCGTTCATTACTGCGAAGGCAAAGGAAATAGTTGTCTCATCAGAAAAAGTTGCTGTCTTTAAGGGCGAAATGGCTCTTTTCTTCAAAACAGGCGATTCCTTGACACATCCTGGAATTGGCTTAGACTTCAATATAGTTAAAAAGCAAATACAATTTGTTCGCGCTAAATCAGGAATTGGAGAAGCTCCATTTCAAGATTCATATCACAAATTAGATGTTTACGTTCCTAAGATTATTTGGAACCTAGATGAAGATGAACTTCATTATACATATGAGTTCGGGACAAGTCAAGAGCAGAGATTAGCTCGATTTGAGTCTCAATCATATTTTGATGCTCGTTTGTATGATCAACTTCAATCGATGGAGGCCACTCATCCTTTAGTTGCTTTGTCAAAATTTTGTTACAAGTATGATGAACATAACTTAACGGAAGGGCAGGCCGCAACTGCATTGAATAAAATTGTAGATCAAGCGAAGCCACTTTTACTACAGCTCTCAAGTTTAGGTTTTATTAGTTATGATTCTGAATTGAAGACCGTTGTAGTGAAGCCGAAACTGGATAATTTCGTTAGAGCGAAAGTAGGGAAACGTGATTATGACAATATCGTTTTCAGATCTGATCTTCGTCCACGTAAATTAACTGGAAGTCTGGTTGCCCTTGCTGAGAGTGATCCAAGCTTTAAGGCTGAATTCGACCAAAGAAATAGGGCATTAACTCTTAAGAAGGACTTCGCAGTTTTAAGTCTCTCGACATTAGAGCTAGATCTTGATGCCGTTGATAACGTTCTCCTTTCAGCCAATAAAAACACAATTATTTTTCCTGCCGATGGATTGGTTAAAGTGAAGGAAAATAGAGATTTTGTTTACACAGGATGGACGAACGCTGGTAAATTGGAAACAAATGCAGAATCGGCATCTTTCTCCTACAATGACTTCAAAATTAAGCTTCAAAAAACAAACGAAAGCTTGTTTAGAGTGCGCCCGTTGGATAAAACACATGGTACCCGAGGAATCCCAATGGCTAGTATCTTGAGAGGAGTAGCGGGAGAGATTCTTATCGATGATCCAACAAACCGCTCAGGGGTAAAAGAAGAGTTTGCAGCCTATCCAAAACTTAATTCTGTCAATGAGACCAAAGTATACTATAACTCCGAAGAGATCTACAGAGGGGCATACGATAGTGCACGATTCTATTATACGGTAGCTCCATTCGAAATGGATAGTCTCAATACCTTTAAGGAAAGTGCTATGAGATTGGAAGGAGAGCTTGTGTCAGCTGGTATTTTCCCGAATATTAAAGAGCCGCTAAAAATCATGCAGGATTATTCATTGGGGTTTGCGACAATAGCGCCAGATAATGGATATACCTTCTATGGAACTGATGCGAAATACAAGAACAAGATTGTTCTTTCTAACAATGGATTACAGGGAAGTGGAACTATTAATTTCATGTCCTCTACATCTGTTTCAAAAGCACTGAGCTTCCTGCCAGATTCCACAGTTGGTTTTGCCAAATTTGTAAATCGTCCGGTAGAAACTGGAGTAGAGTTTCCAGATGCTTCATCTGAAAAGGCTTTTATAACATACATTCCTGACCTAAATATTTTGCGTGCAGCATCAACACCTAAAAACGATTTGTCAATGTTTGGTGATGAGGCCAAATTGCGAGGAACCGTAACTATTCGTCCGACAGGAATGAGAGGCTTTGGATTAATGACCTTTAGCAAATCTAACTTGATATCTGAAGATTTCGAGTTCAAGAGATACGATATCTTAGCGGATACATCCTCATTTAGATTAAAAAATGAAGGGTCTGATAATGAAGAGGATGCACTAGTATTTACAACAGACAATGTGAAATCTGATGTTTCTTTTAAAGATCGTTTGGGTGTATTTAATTCCAATGATGGAGACCGTAAGGTAGAGTTTCCAGTGAATCAATATATCGCAAAAATGGATGTCTTCAAGTGGCTCATGGATGAAATTTCAATTGAAATGGAAAAGAGTGGTGCAGCTCGTCTTGATATTGATGTAGGAGTAGATTTGGTTGGGTCAAATTTTTTCTCAACTCGTAAGAACCAAGACTCACTGAATTTCAGAGCTCCGCGAGCAACTTTTGATGGTAAGAAAAAAATTATTTACTGCTCTAAAGTGGAATACATTGATGTCGCGGATGCACGAATATATCCTGACAGTATGAAAGTAATTATTCGTAAGAAAGCGAAGATGGATGAGTTACAAAATGCTTCGATCGTTGCTAACTACATCACTAAGTATCATAGCTTCAAAGAAGCAACAGTTAAGATAAAAGCCAAGAGAGATTACGAGGCGTCGGGTCAATATCCTTACTTTGATGTGGATAGCAATGTAACGTACATAGCGATGAATAACATTGGTCTCGATACCGCATTTCAAACAAAAGCTTCTGGTAAAGTTGCCGTAGACGAAGACTTTAAGTTAAGTGCCGAGTTTGATTTTTATGGTGATGTATCAATTCATGCGGATAATCCGTTAATATCATTTTCTGGTGCAGCTAGAATTAATCACGGCTGTGCGAAGTTTGATAGAAACTGGATGGCTTTTAGATCTGAAATTGATCCAAAAAATATACAAATTCCAGTTGTCGCTGAGATGAAGGATTTAGATGGTGGTGCAATTTCGGCCGGAATTGTTTGGAGAGATTCTCCAAATACGGATAGCATTGCGCTATATCCAACATTCTTATCATCGCTTGTCGATCCGGCCGACCCTATTGTGATGACTTCTAGCGGATACCTTCAATATGATGCAGGGACTAAGGAGTTTCAGATTGCGTCAAGGGATAAGTTGATTAACCGTGATGAGAAAGGTAACTACATCGCCTTGCACACTGAGAGCTGCTCGATGAATGGAGATGGTATTATCGACCTTGGTATGAACTATGGAGACGCCGTTGTTGATGCAGTAGGAATTGTAAATTACAACCAGTCAACTGGGAAAACTACAATGAATCTTACGGCGCGATTTGATATGCCAGTTGATAAGAACGTTATGCAGGGGGCAGCGGATCGAATCAATGAAGTTGAAGGGCTTCAGCCTTCTGATTTTAATTCAAATACACTTGAACAAGCCATTGTGGAGTGGGATGGATTAAAGGCAGCGGATAGATTTGTAGAGGAGTTTGTTCAGGAAGGTAAAGTTAAGAAACTTCCAGATGGACTTGAGAAAACAATGACAATTACTGGTCTACGCCTCAGTTCATACGAGAGCAGCCGTCTTCAGACAACGGGACTAATTACAGATGTTGAATCTGCTGTTCTTGTTAATGTATACGGAAAGCCAGTTATGAAATATGTGCCTATGAAAGCATTCTTCCAGCAAACCTATTCCGGTACGAAAGGGAAAATGAATAACGATATGTTTACACTCAAGATTGATATTCCTGGAGGGCTGGACTATTTCATGAATTATCAAATGACTCAAAAGGATGGAGTCCTACGAATTAAATCGGGTGATTCTGAGTTCAGTGCAGCTGTAAATGCAATCAAGGAAGACAAGCGTAAAAAGAAAAACTTCAAATACGAAATGACGACAAATAGCGCATTTCTAGCTAAATTTATGCGTCTGTACGAATAAGGGGGATTTTGGTTAATGAATTGTTAGCCAATTCTATTGAACCTTTTTAGAAACCAGGCGTATTAGAAACTAGTGACATCGTGTGATCAACGATGTTTTATGAAATTGTTTAAGAAAATATTAACGGTCCTAGTTCTTCTTTGTGTTTCAGCGACAGCGTTCGCTCAGGAAACAGAGGCAGAGATAAAGGAAAATGCCAACAAGCTTTTTGAAAAAGAGCAATACGTTAAGGCTACAGCACTTTATTTGCGCTTAATTTCTTTACATCCCGAAGATTACGATTACAATTATCGATACGGTACGTGCTTACTCTTCAATGCCGACAATAAGAAAAAGGACGCATTGCGATATTTGACATACGCGATTACAAGTAGTTCTGCTGACCCACGAGCATATTACTTTCGGGGCAGAGCTCTTCATCTCAATTATCAGTTTAAGGATGCAAAGAAAATGTATCGTGAATATAAGAAGAGGAGATCTTCAAAAGATAAAGGCTTTGATGTAGATCGAGAGATTGAAATGTGCGATAACGGCAAACGCCTGATGTCTAATTTTACTGATATTATCGTCTCTGAAAAAAAGCAGATTGATGAGGACAAATTTTTCCGTCTCTATCATGATATGCAGATTATCGGTGGTGATATTCTTGTTACCGAGCGTTTTCAAAGTAAGATGGATAAGAAGATGGGCCATGTGCCTATTGTTCATTTTCCAAAAAATGCAACTTCAGTTTATTACTCGAGTTACGGAGAGAAGGGCGAAACTGGTCTTGATATTTATGTCCGCAAGAAATTGCTTGATGGTAATTGGGGTGAGCCACAGATGTTAACTGGAGAGGTAAATACTCCCTATGATGATAATTTCCCGTACCTGCACCCATCGGGACAGTATTTATACTTCAGTTCAAAAGGACACAATTCAATGGGAGGTTATGATGTATTCATGGCACGCTTTGATCCAACAGTCAATGGGTTTATGCGAACTGAAAATGTGGATTTTGCCATTTGTTCTCCTGATGATGACTTGTTTTATGTTGTAGATTCATCCTATCAGAACGCATATTTCGCATCGGCTCGCCAAAGCGAGGAAGGAAAATTACATGTCTACCGAGTAAGGGTGGCTAGGATACCTATTCAAGAAGTATTCATTATGGGTGATTTCCTCTCTGAAATCAATCCTGAAAATAAGGATATGACGGTGACAATCTTCGCTGGTGCCACCGGGAACGAAATTGGTGTGATCAAATCGAATGCAAAAGGGAAATATTCGTATGTATTCCCTCAGGGCGGTAAGTACACATATAAGATTAAAATCGATGGGATTGATGGTGTAACTGAAATTGATCTCGATCTGCCGTTCCTGGATGAGTTTAGGCCACTTAAACAACGTGTCATACATAAGCAAACACCAGAAGGTGAAGTTGTGATGATAGAAAATTTGTTTGATGAGTTGATCGAAGGTGGATCTGAGTTGATCGGTCCTATTCTAAGAAAGAAGGCTGAATTAGACATTAATCTGAATGATTTTGATGCTGAAGTCCTTGCTGCACTTGACCTTGCTAAGAAACGAGATGAAATTTTAGCTGACTTAGGATACGATGGATTGAGTTCTCGTGAAGTTCAAAATCAGTTGAATGAACTGGCTATAGCTGAGAGAGATCAGAATGAGAATATAAAAAAGATGTCTGATGGAATCGATCAGAATATTATCAATACCTCTTTGGATTTAAACGAACTGGTTGATGCACAGCAAGAATTAATAAATCGTGCAGCAGCAACAGATGATCCAGTAGAGAAGTATGAGCACCTTAAAGAAGCTAAGAAGATTGGCGCGGAAATTATAGCGCTTACAGATCAGATTGCAGGCTTAAATAAATTGAAATCTACCATTCAATCAGAATTCGGAAATTCTGACGGTAGAGAAAATATACAAGATCTATCAACAAAATTTGACGAGCTTATACAGGCGAGAGATGAAGAAGATGCTTGGAATATACTCGCACTTAATCAAAGTGAAATTTTTGAAATTCGAAACTCTTCTCCTAAAGCAATGATTGCTTACATGATCGATGAAAGCATTGAGCTTCGAAAAAAACAGAATGCGCTAAGGGAAAGGAACAACAGTAATACAGCAAACATAAGTCAGCTAGAGGCTGATATTTCATTGCTAAAAGGACAACTACCTGGCGCAAAGAAGAAGCAAAGAAAAGAATTGGAAGAGGAAATTTTGTTCAAAACACAAGAGCTCGAGGCTTATATAGAGGATCAAGCTTTCAGTAAAGCTGATATCGCAGCAATTGACCGGGAAGCCAATGTCTTAGATGAGAATGTAGATGTCCTTCAGGAATCTATCACGGGCAGTCTCGTAGCAACAATATCAGTTGATGAAGTAGAAGCAGCAGTGAAGGCAGCTAGTAAAATTGAGAATGAAGGAATTGATAAGCAGATAGAGACGGACATTGAGGCTCTAGAGAATAATTATCCGGAAATTACTTCAGCGGGACCTGCTGAGATTCCGACTCAAGAAAACGTGCAAAATAAACTAGAGGCATCACATGCTGAAGCGGTATCTCAAATCATATCGAATAGTGAACAAACTGAGTTAGAGAAATTAACGAAGTTGATTGCTAATAATGAAGCGACTATTGATCGTTCTACGAGTGAAATACAAGCGCTTCAGATAAAGCTAGAAGGAGATCCTGAGAATATGGATTTATTGGAGGAGCAAACAAGTCTCGTTCAATACCTCACCAAATTGGAAGATGAGAATGAAGGGTTCCG
>TARA_Y100000385_G_scaffold54277_1_pt1 | contig 13606 bp, 10 predicted proteins | sample TARA_Y100000385 | Tara Oceans TARA_Y100000385 (sample SAMEA2620980) | marine metagenome | biome: marine biome (ENVO:00000447); feature: surface water layer (ENVO:00002042); material: "saline water (ENVO:00002010), including plankton (ENVO:xxxxxxxx)" | depth 5 m
AAATAGGAAAACTAATGGCAGAGAAAATAGGAGTTTCTGTTTAATTTCGAATAAGAAAAGATAATCTATCTATATTGTATTTGGATTTTTTATCTTTGAATCTTAAAATATATTAAAATGAACTTATTAGAAGGAAAGACTGTAATTATTACTGGAGCTAGTAGAGGTATTGGTAATAGAATTGCAGAAGTATTTGCACTACATGGAGCTAATATTGCATTTACATATCGTTCTTCAGAGAAAGAAGCAAAAGATTTAGAGAAGGAACTTTCCTCAAATGGATGTAAAGTGAAAGGGTACAAATCAGATGCATCAGACTTTGATGCTTCACAAAAATTAGCAGACGACGTATTGAAGGAATTTGGATCTATTGATGTATTAGTAAATAATGCTGGAATTACAAAAGATGGACTTTTAATGCGTATGTCAGAGGAAGATTTTGATAGTGTGATGGATATCAATATGAAATCAGTCTTCAACATGACAAAAGCAGTACTCAGACCAATGCTAAAACAAAGGAAAGGTTCTATTATTAACATGAGTTCAGTTGTAGGTGTAAAAGGAAATGCCGGTCAGACAAATTATTCAGCATCCAAAGCTGCTATTAACGGATTTACTAAATCTACGGCCTTAGAGCTTGGATCTAGAAATATCAGATGTAATTCTATTGCTCCTGGATTTATCGAAACTGAAATGACAGATGCTTTAGGAGAAGATCAGGTTAATGAATGGAGAAATTCTATTCCCTTAAAAAGAGGAGGTACTACTGATGATATCGCAAATGTAACACTCTTTTTAGCTTCTGATATGTCATCTTATGTAACAGGACAGGTTATTAATGTTTGTGGAGGTATGCTAACATAATTTTATGTTTAGCATTACTACAGAATTACCAATTTATTATAGCGTATTATGTATCCTTCTAGGTGTGATCTATGCTTATTTTTTATACCGAAAGAACAGATTTTTCAGTAAAAAACTTACCACAGTATTGTTTGTTTTTCGTGCATTGGTAGTTTCTGTATTGTTTTTTCTGCTTCTTAATCCTTTATCTTCTGTCACAGAAACTATTGAAGAGAGACCAATCATAATTTTATCACAAGACGCTTCGGTATCCACCTCTTTAGATTCTTCTGATTATCAAAATTTAATTAATCTCAAGAATAAGCTTTCTTCAGATTTTGATGTTATTACATATAATTATTCTGATCAGATAAATGAAGGTTTCACAACTGATAAGACTGGTAGTTCTACAAATATTAGTCAGCTTTTGGATGAGATAGATTTAAAATATTCTGGAAGAAACCTAACAGGAGTTGTTTTAAGTTGGGACGGCCTGTATAATCAAGGTAGTAATCCTCTGTCACATAAAATTGCAAAATCTATTCCTTTTTACACTATTCCTTTGGGCGACACTTCTGTTTTAAAAGATGTCAGAATTTCTGAAATCCAGCATAACGAGATTTCTTTTCTAGGTAATACCGCTCCAGTTAAAGTAAATATACAAACAGAAAAATGTAAAGGGGAATATATAACAATAAAATTATTTTCTGAAGAGAAGCTAATTGAACGTAAAAAACTAAAAATAACCTCCAATTCTGAATTTTTCAAAACAGATTTTACAATTAAAAATAGTAGTTTAGGACTTCATAAATACAAAGTTGTAGTTTCATCAGTTTCAAATGAAAAATCTATAGAAAATAACTCGCGTTCTTTTTATGTAGAAGTATTGGATTCTAAATATAATATTCTAATATTGTATGATGCAATTCATCCTGATATTTCTGCAATAAAATCGGTTTTAGATAAGAATAAGAACTATGAAATTGAGAAAGAAAAAATCTCAAATTTCAATTCAAATTACGATAAGTATAATTTGGTTATTTACTTTGCATTTTCTGATAATAAATTAGAAAAATTAGAAAAAATAAAAAGTTCTGATGTTTCACTTTTATTATTGGTAGGACCAAATTCTGTATCTAAATTAAACTATTTGTATCCATCAGGAAAAGTAGATGGGAAGAATAAGAGTCAAGAAGTTACGGCTAGTTATAATGCTGATTTTTCAAAATTTAATGTCTCTACAAATCTTCAGAACTATTTAACTGATTTACCTCCTTTACTAGCTCCATTTGGCACTTATAATCAATCTCTAACTTCTGAAATTGTATTATACCAGAAAATAGGACTGTATAATACAGAAAAACCACTTATTATAGTTGACAATAATTCTGAAAAAAAATATTCTGTAGTATATTCTGAAGGATTGTGGAAGTGGAAGATTAATGATAGAAATAACAATAATCTGCACCAAAATTTTGATGAATTATTCTCTAAGATTGCTCAATTTCTTCTTATAAAAGAAGATAAAAGCAGGTTCCGTATTAATTACGATAAAAAGATAATTCAAGGAAAAGAGATGAATTTCTTTGCTGAATATTATAACGAAAACTATGAGCTGAATAATGACAAGGAAGTTAGTTTGCACATCAAAAATAAGGATGGAGTAATTTACGATTATGTTTTTTCAAAAAATACTAATTCTAGTTACTTTTTAATAGTAAGTTCTCTTTCCGAAGGCTCTTATAGTTTTATTGCAAAATATAATAACTCCGAACAGATTGTCAAAGGAGAATTCACAATTCTTCCCAAACAAATAGAAAGTAAGATTAGCACTGCTAATCATCAAATTTTATATCAACTTTCTACAGAAAGTAACGCGTATATGTTTGATAAATTTAATACAGATCAGATAGTAGAAACGCTAAAAAACAATCCTTTAAATAAAACTCTTCTTCATACTTCTGAGAAGGTTAAATCAGTAATAAATATAAAATGGATATTAATTCTTATTCTATTATTTATTTTAATAGAAATGGTCGTTCGTAGATATAATGGAACTTATTAGTTGTTTTCCTGATATACTGTTAGTTTATTAGCAGTAAGTTCCATTGATAAACATTCGGTTGCTGATAAGCTTGTTGTGTTCTCATACCAAATAAATCCTGTTTCATCAACAGCTTGCCAGTTTATTGTTGTATATGTATTATTAGACCAATAGATGGATCTACTAGTAAAGAAGTCATCAAAACAATTTGGTGGAGTTTGTGTAGTATAAAATCCCCCATTATTATACTGAGTACCTATATTATTTCCATCAATATAGAATGTTAATTCTTGTACTCCTTCATTATATAAGTATATGCCCGCTGCTTGATCCAAATAGAATATAATATCCCCAGTAAAATCGCATGAGTTGTTATTGATAGTAGCGTTAGGATTATAATTTATTGCCATTGGGTTTGTACAACCAGCAATAGGTACTGTAAGTTCTACTGACAAACATTCATTTGCTAATAAGGTTTCTGTATCTCCAAACCAAACAAATCCCGTTTCATCAATTGCTTGCCAGCTTATTGTTGTATATGAATTATCAGACCAGAAGACAGAATGACTAGTAAATAAGTTGTTAGAACAATTTGGTGGGTTTTCTGAAGTAAAAAATCCTCCATTATTATACTGAAAGCCTATAATCTGTCCATTAACATAAAATGTCAGTTCTTCTATTCCATAATTATATAAGTATAAACCAGCTGCCGCGTCTAAATAAAATATCATATCTCCAGTAAAATCACAGGAATTATTATTAACAGATGCTCTAGGGTTGTAGTTTATTGCCATTGGTTCTGTACAACCCTCAATAGTGGTCTTTTCACAAGAAATTAAAGTTATTAACGAGAGGCTAAGAAGTAGTGTCTTTTTCATGCTTTATTTTAATTGTTAAGTGGCAAATTTAGTTATTTTTGTGATCAAATAAAAATAAATTATATGTCATCACAGGCAACACTTACTTTATCTACTGTACATCAAGCTCAAGAAATGGGTTTATTACCAGAAGAATTTGATAAAATTAAGGAAATATTAGGAAGAACTCCAAACTTTTGTGAACTAAGTATTTTTGGAGTTATGTGGTCAGAGCACTGTTCATATAAAAACTCTATTGTTTGGTTAAAGAAATTACCTAAAGAAGGATCTCATATGTTGGTTGAGGCAGGAGAAGAAAATGCGGGATTAGTTGATATTGGCGATGGATTGGCTTGTTGTTTTAAAATAGAATCTCATAACCATCCATCAGCTCTTGAGCCATATCAAGGTGCTGCGACTGGAGTAGGAGGGATCAACAGAGATATTTTTACAATGGGAGCTCGTCCAGTTGCACAATTAAATTCACTTAGGTTTGGTAACATTAATATAGATAGAACAAAATGGCTTGTAAAAGGTGTAACAAAGGGTATTGGTGATTACGGAAATGCTTTTGGTATTCCGATAGTTGGAGGAGAAGTTTTCTTTGATGATTGTTATAATACTAATCCTCTAGTAAATGCATTTTCAGCTGGGATAATGAAAAAAGGAGAGATGATCTCCGCTACTTCATCAGGAGTTGGTAATCCTGTATTTATTGTAGGATCCAGAACAGGTAAAGATGGTATTCATGGAGCTTCATTTGCATCAAAAGATATTACAGACGATTCTGCAAATGACTTACCAGCAGTTCAGGTTGGTGATCCTTTTCAAGAAAAATTATTGTTAGAAGCAACTCTCGAACTTGGAAAAACTGACGCTGTAGTTGGTATGCAAGATATGGGAGCTGCAGGTATTACTTGCTCATCCAATGAGATGTCGGCTGCTGGAAAACATGGTATGGATTTATGGTTAGATAAGGTGCCAACTCGTCAATCAGATATGAAAGATTGGGAAATACTTTTGTCAGAATCTCAAGAGAGAATGTTGGTAGTTGTACATAAAGGAAAAGAAGATATTGTACATAATATTTTTGATAAGTGGGATTTGTCGTGTGAGGAAATAGGTGTAGTTACCGAAGGAGAGAGAGTAAGGTATTTTATGGATGGTGATTTAGTAGGTGATGTACCGTGTGATGATTTAGTATTAGGTGGTGGAGCTCCTGTTTATCATAGAGAGTGGAGCGAGCCATCTTATTATCAACAGTGGAAAAAATTCCAGATTGATAGTATTGAAGAACCTAAAGATTTAATTGAGGTGGCTAAGTATTTAACAGGACACGAAAACATTGCTTCTAAAAGATGGGTTTACGAGCAGTACGATTCTATGGTGGGAACAGTAAACATGAGTACTAATGATCCTACTGATGCAGGGATTGTAAATTTAAAAGGAACAAATAAGGCCCTTGCTATGACAGTAGATTGTAATGCTCGTATGGTTAATGCAGATCCTGAAGAAGGATGTGCAATGGCAGTTGCTGAAGCAGCTAGGAATATTGTTTGTTCTGGAGGTGTTCCTTCTGCAATTACAAATTGTTTAAACTTTGGAAATCCGTATAATCCAGAAGTATATTGGCAGTTTGTTGGAGCAATAAAAGGAATGAAAAAATCTTGTGAGAAATTTAACACTCCAGTTACTGGAGGAAATGTAAGTTTTTACAATCAATCTGCTGTGGAAGGTACTGAAGTTCCGGTTTTCCCTACCCCAACTATTGGAATGTTGGGTATAATTGAGGATAAATCTCACATCACCTCATTAGGTTTTAAAGGAAAATCAGACTTGATTTATATGTTAGGGAAATCTGAAAATGATATTTCTTCTTCAGAGTATTTAGCTTCATATCATAAGATAAAAGAGTCTCCAGCTCCTAATTTTGATTTAGATATTGAGGTAGAATTACAACATACTCTTACAAAACTTATAAGAGCTAGTGTAATTGAATCAGCTCATGATATATCTGATGGTGGTTTATTTATCACCTTATTAGAGAGTTCTATGGTAAGTAATCTAGGTTTTGATATAACAACTTCTGCTGAAATTAGAGAAGATGCTTTCCTTTTCGGAGAATCTCCTTCAAGAGTTATTATCTCTGTTAGAGAGGTGAAAGAAGATAGATTTTTAGATATTTTAAGAGAATCAAATATTCCTTTCACACTTATAGGACACGTAAGTAAATCAGAGATCAGAATAGATGACCAATCTTTTGGAGATGTTGCGGAGTATAAAGAAATTTATAATACAGCTCTTGCTGCAAAATTGAAGTAGTGAGTCATGAGTAAATACAAAGAATACAAAGTATTAAGTTTACCTAATATTCATAAAGATGTTTTGAAAAGATGGAATAAAGAAAATATCTTTGAGAAATGTATTAATTCTAGCAAAGAGAAACCAAATTTCACTTTTTATGAAGGGCCTCCTTCTGCAAATGGAATGCCAGGTATTCATCATGTGATTGCTCGTACCATAAAAGACTTATTTTGCCGATATAAGACCCTAAAAGGGTATAAGGTAAATCGGAAAGCTGGTTGGGATACTCATGGATTGCCTGTAGAATTAGGAGTAGAGAAAAACTTAGGAATTACGAAAGAAGATATTGGAAAAAATATTTCTATTGAAGATTATAACAAAGCCTGCCGAAAAGATGTAATGAAATACAAAGGCGAGTGGGAAAAACTTACCAATGAAATGGGTTACTGGGTAGATATGGATAAACCCTACCTTACTTATGACAATAAATATATTGAAAGTGTTTGGTGGTTGCTTTCAGATCTGCATAAAAAAGGATTACTTTATAAAGGGTTTACAATTCAACCCTATTCTCCAAGCGCAGGAACAGGGCTAAGTACTCATGAGTTAAATCAGCCAGGTTGTTACCGTAATGTGAAAGATACTTCTGCGGTAGCAATGTTCAAAATTGTTGAGGACGAGAAGTCTAATTTTATTTTTGATGGAGAAGAGGAACTTTCCTTTGTCGCCTGGACAACTACTCCTTGGACCCTTCCATCTAACACAGCGCTTGCGGTAGGTAAAAAGATTACTTATGTAAAAGTAAGTACATTCAATTCCTATACTTCTGAACCTATTACTATTGTGATGGCAAAAGATCTACTGCATAAGTACTTTACAGAAGGGATTTCTCTTTCAGATTATAAATTAGGAGATAAACAACTTCCTTATCAGATTGTAAAAGAATATAAAGGAGAGGAGTTAAATGGAATAAATTATCATCAATTACTTCCTTATGCTCAACCTGCAGATGGAGAAGCTTTTAGAGTGATTCTAGGAGATTTTGTAACTACAGAAGATGGAACCGGTATTGTTCATCTTGCTCCTTCTTTTGGTGCAGACGATAATTTGGTAGCCAAACAAAATGGAATTGGTTCACTTACCCTGGTAGATGGGCAAGGAAAATTTACTAAAGAAGTTACGGATTTAGCAGGACAATATGTAAAAGATGAATTCTATACAGAATCAGATGAAAAACCAAAGTATCCTGCAGATGTACAAATTGTAATCAATCTGAAAGATAATAATAGATTATTCAAATCTGAGAAATACGAACATTCTTATCCTCATTGTTGGAGAACTGACAAACCTATTTTATATTATCCAATGGATAGTTGGTTTGTAAAAACTACCGACTACAAAAAAAGAATGATGGAACTAAATAACTCCATCAACTGGAAACCAAAATCTACTGGAGAAGGGAGATTTGGTAATTGGTTAGAAAACTTAGTAGATTGGAACCTTTCTCGTTCTCGTTTTTGGGGAATTCCTATTCCTATTTGGAGAACAAAAGACGGAATGGAAGAAATTTGTATTTCCTCTGTAGAAATATTACAATCTGAGGTGAAAAAATCGGTTTCTGCTGGTGTAATGAAAACAAATCCTTTTGATAATTTTGAAGTTGGTAATTTCTCTGAAGAAAATTACAATACTTTTGATTTACACAGACCTTATGTAGATGATATTATATTAATTTCTGAAAGTGGAAAAGAAATGAAAAGAGAGTTAGACCTTATTGATGTTTGGTTTGATTCAGGTTCTATGCCTTATGCACAACTTCATTATCCTTTTGAGAATAAAGATATATTTGAGAGAAATTATCCTGCAGATTTTATTGCGGAGGGAGTAGACCAAACTAGAGGTTGGTTTTTTACACTTCATGCTATTTCTACCATGTTATTTGACAGTGTAGCATATAAGAATGTAGTCTCAAATGGATTAGTTTTGGATAAGAATGGCAATAAAATGTCGAAGAGATTGGGTAATGCCACTGATCCATTTGAAACACTAGATAAGTACGGTGCAGATGCATGTAGATGGTACATGATTTCCAACGCTCAACCTTGGGATAATTTAAAGTTTGATAGTAGTGGGATAGAGGAAGTACAAAGAAAATTCTTTGGAACGCTGTATAATACCTACTCTTTCTTTGCTCTGTATGCAAATATTGATGGTTTTACTTACTCTGAAGAAGAAATACCTCTTGAAAAAAGAACAGAGATTGATAGATGGATTATCTCGGAATTGAATACTTTAATTGCAGAGGTAGAAAAGAATTATGAAGACTATGAACCTACAAAAGTGAGTAGATTAGTTCAGGATTTTGTAATTAATAAACTGAGTAATTGGCACATTCGATTAAGTAGAAGAAGGTTCTGGAAAGGTGAATATAATACAGATAAAGTATCTGCTTATCAAACGTTATATGAATGTCTAAATAAAGTTGCTGCTATTTCATCTCCTATTGCTCCATTTTTTATGGAACAATTATATACGGATTTGAATTCTGTTTCAGGAAAATATAATGCAGATTCAATTCATCTTTCATCTTTCCCCAATTCAGAAAAAAATAAGATTGATAAAGATTTAGAAGAAAGAATGGATTTAGCTCAGAAAATAACTACAATGGCATTATCTCTCAGAAAGAAGGAAAGAGTACGTGTTCGTCAGCCATTACAGAAAATTATGATTCCTATTACAGGAGATAAAATGAAATATCAGATCAATTCAATTCAGGATATTTTACTTTCAGAACTTAATGTAAAAGAGATAGAATTTATCTCAAATGATGCGGATATACTTACGAAGCAAATAAAACCAAATTTTAAAACTCTAGGTCCTAAATTTGGTAAGGATATGCAAATAATTGTTTCCAGAATAAATAAGTTTACAACAGAAGATATAAAAAAAATTGATCTTGAAGGTAAGTTTATTATTAACCAAGATATTACAATTGATATATCTGATGTAGAAATTTCATCTGCGGATATTCCTGGATGGCAAGTTATGAATCAGGACGGAATTACAGTTGCTTTAGATGTCACTCTATCTGAAGAATTAAAAGAAGAAGGTTTGGCAAGAGAGTTGGTAAACAGAATACAGAATATCAGAAAAGATTATGATTTTGAGGTGACAGATAAGATTGAAGTGGATGTTGAAAAGAACGATAGAATTGATTCGTCTATATCAAATAATTTATCTTATATTTGTGGAGAAACCTTAGCAAATTCTCTTAATATTGTTGATGTTTTAGAAAACGATAAAATTAGTGTTGATTTAGTTGATGATATTTTAGTCAATATTTCAATAAAAAAAATATAAATTATGTCAAAAGAAAAAGTGTGTTATACAGTAGCGGAACTTAAAGAGTTTAAGGATTTAATAGACAGTAAAATTAAGACTGCAGAAGAGGATTTATCTTTATTAAAAGCTGCTTATTCTAATGATTCAGATAATGGTACAGATGACACTTCTCCTACGTTTAAGGCTTTTGAAGAAGGCTCGACTACACTTTCAAGAGATGAGAATATGAAACTTGCTTTAAGACAGGAAAAGTTTATTAAGAACTTAACTAATGCGCTTATCAGAATTGAGAATAAAACTTATGGTATTTGCAGAGTTACGGGCCAGTTAATTAGTAAAGAAAGATTAAACCTTGTTCCTCACGCTACACTTTCTATTGAAGCGAAAAGAGCTCAATAATCCTTTGAAAAAAGTACTACTTACTTCCCTTATTTTATTATTGGCTGATCAAATCACAAAGATTTTGGTAAAAACATCTATGAATCTATATGATGAAATTCTAATTTTTGATTGGTTCCGTATTTTTTATATTGAAAATAATGGAATGGCATTCGGAATGGAACTTCCAGATCCATATGGAAAGTTAATTTTAACACTTTTCAGAATAATTGTGGTTGGATGGGGTATGTTTTATGTTCATAGACTTATAAAACAGAATTCTTTTCCTTCAGGTTTGTTAATCTGTTTTGGACTAATTATTGGAGGTGCTTTAGGAAATATAATTGATAGTACATTTTATGGGGATCACTTGTTTCATGGAAAGGTAGTTGATATGTTGTCCTTTCCATTCTTTACAGTTGATTTACCAAACTGGATTTCTTTCTTAGAGGGAAATGATGGTATGTTTACTTTTTTTGCTCCGGTGTTTAATATTGCCGACTCTGGAATTTTTGTAGGAATTGTATCAATTCTATTATTTTACAGAAGACATTTTAAATAGAGTTAATTGCTTTTCCTTTGTATATCTCCATAAATAGAACCCTTAATACTTTTTCTGATAGAATTTTTCTTTAGTTTCCACTTCCACTTTCGTATAATTCCTCCTATGTAAAACAGAAATCTTGCAGATAATGGGATTTCTGTATGAGTCCAATGTTCAGGAAATCCATAGTCATATTTTTTTAGAAATGGTCCGAAAACAAATAAAGCCAAAGATTGAATGTCCTTAGTATAATACTCTGATAGATCTTTCTTTTTTCCATCAGTCTTATTTTCTACAGGTAAGTCTTTTGGATTTTTTATACCAGATTTTTTAAGCGCTATCTTGTAATCTTCAGTAATATTTTCATATCTTATTATATAATCACATTTATCTAGAGTAATACTAGCAAAATTATCAAATGGTTTGTTATAAAACTTAATAAAATATTCTTGAAAGCTAGCGTTTTTTTCATGAATAAAGTTGAATCGTTCTCTTTGTTTTTTACTTATATGACCTCCATTTTCTGTAAAAAGATTTGGATTTGTAAAATTTCCTTTTGCGTTAGCTTTCATTTTCTCATACATAGTAACTGCAATTTCCATAGGGTTTCGTAGTACTGAAAATACAAAAAAATTTTTTTCTTCCTTAGTTGCCACTCTTTTAAATTCATGATATAAAGAATGTTTTCTTAGATAAGGTCTTCCTTCATATTCTTTGTGTAATTCTTTAGTGATTGCTGAGGAAGCAGAAAAGGGTAGACCAATGAAAAGAAATTTATATTTATAACTTATTATCATTAAAAATTATGAATTTTAGTATTTTCAAAAATACTATATTTACAAACTATGAGAATTACCTTTTTGTTTTTTATTATATTTTCATTGCCTTATCTGATTTCAACACAGCTTGCAGATAATTTTTCAGATGGTGATTTTACAGATAATCCAACTTCTTTTGGAGATTCTGATAAATTTGAGTTAGATTCTTTCAAAATACTTCATACAATTTATGATTCGGTAAGTTTTGAAATATATCTTTCTACTATTTATAAAGTTTCTGAAAATGCAGTTTGGGAGTTTAGTTTAGAATATCTTTTTGATCCATCATCATCTAATTTTGCAAAGATTTTTTTAATGTCGGATAATGAGGATTTAACAAGTAATTTAATTAGTTATTTTGTAAAGGTTGACGGATATATAGATCAGTACAAAAAATTGGTGGTTCTACAGAATTGAAGATTCTTATACATATAAAGGAACAAATAAATGAACTTCCACGAAATCCGGGGGTTTATCAGTTTTTTGATAAAAACCAGAGGATTTTGTATGTAGGAAAAGCAAAAAACATAAAAAAGAGGGTGTCTTCTTATTTCACAAAAAAACAAGAATACGCAAAAACAAAGTTAATGGTCTCTAAAATTAGAGACATAAAATATTTTGTTGTGCCTACAGAAATGGATGCTTTATTATTGGAAAATAATCTGATAAAAAAATACCAACCTAAGTATAATGTAATGTTGAAGGATGATAAAACATATCCTTTTATTTGTGTAAAAAACGAACCGTTTCCAAGAATTTATTCTACTAGGAGAGTAGTGAAAGATGGTTCTTTTTATTTTGGTCCTTATACCTCTGTTCGTTTAGTTAGAACACTTATTAATTTTGTTCATCAACTGTATCCTTTACGAACTTGTAATTTCAATTTAAAATCAGAAAATATTCAAAGAAAAAAGTTCAAATTGTGTTTGGAATATCATATCGGAAACTGTTTGGCTCCTTGTGAAGGGTTTCAATCTGAAGATAGTTATCAGATTGGTATAAATCATATTTACCAAATCCTTAAGGGTGATGTAAAATCAGTTGCTTCTATTTTAAAAGATAGAATGATTTCTTTTTCAGAAAACATGGAATTTGAAAAAGCTCAGGAAGTAAAAGAGAAGCTGAGTTTGCTAGAAAATTATCAGTCAAAATCTACCATAGTAAATACTAAGATAAATAATGTAGATGTTTTTACAATTGTTTCTGATGATATTTCAGCTTTTGTGAATTATTTAAAGATTTCGAATGGAGCGATTATACAAACTCATACAATAGAATTGAAGAAAAATTTAGAGGAAACGGATAAAGATCTTCTCGTATATACAATTACAGAATTAAGGCAACGATTTAATTCTCAATCTACAGAAATTTACAGTTCAATATCTGTAGAAAATCTGTGGGAAAACACAAAGATTATTGTTCCAAAAATTGGAGATAAATACAAACTGATTAAACTTTCAGAACGAAATGCAAAATACATGCAATTGGATAAAATAAAGAAAAATGAAAAATTAAAAGAGAAATCATCTGATAAAAGAATAATAAATCAATTGCAAGAAGATTTAAACTTGAAAGAAAAACCCAAACATATTGAATGTTTTGATAATTCTAATTTTCAAGGGACTAATGCAGTTGCGGCTTGTGTAGTATTCAAAAATGGAAAACCCTCTAAGAAAGATTATAGGCATTTTAATATAAAAACAGTTGTTGGACCTGATGATTTCAAATCAATGGAAGAAGTAGTTTATAGAAGATATAAAAGACTTTTGGAAGAGAAAAAGGAGTTACCACAACTTATAATAATTGATGGAGGAAAAGGACAACTTTCTTCAGCAGCAAAGAGTTTGGAATCATTAGGTTTGCTCGGGAAAATAGATGTTATTGGAATTGCTAAAAAACTAGAAGAGATTTTCTTTTTTGGAGATTCTATTCCTCTATACTTAGATAAAAGATCAGAGAGTTTAAAAATAATACAAAGATTAAGAAATGAGGCTCATAGGTTCGGAATTAAGCACCACAGAAATAAAAGAAGTAAAAATACATTTACAACTTCACTTGATAAGATTGAAGGAATAGGAGAGAAAACCATACAGAAATTACTTTCTCATTTTGGTAGTGTAGAAAAAATAAGAGAAGCAAAAAGAAAAGATATTGAGAACTTAATTAGTAAAAGTAAAACAGCAACTTTATTATTATCATTGGAGAAAAAAAAATAAAGGAGATAAGTTGAGTTTTATTTCCTCTCAATTACGTTTCTATCAGATATACTTAGATGATATGCAAGTTTCTTAGAATAATTTTATGATTATTAGGATACTTAGCTCTTAGATATATTTATTAACATGAAGATTCTTAATCTGGTTTTTTGAGAGCTTTCCGTTTAACCATTCTTTACAAATATCAGCATTATATTTCTTGTAAAATTCTATTGCAGGAGTGTTCCAATCTAACACTTGCCATATCATTCCATTTAGGT
>TARA_Y100000385_G_scaffold289606_1_pt1 | contig 13581 bp, 26 predicted proteins | sample TARA_Y100000385 | Tara Oceans TARA_Y100000385 (sample SAMEA2620980) | marine metagenome | biome: marine biome (ENVO:00000447); feature: surface water layer (ENVO:00002042); material: "saline water (ENVO:00002010), including plankton (ENVO:xxxxxxxx)" | depth 5 m
TCTCAAAATAAAATTGTTTTTCTAAACCTAGGGTCTAGACTCAATAAGATTCAGTGGAAGCAGTATTTTTCAGAAACCCATGGCGTTTCCGTTGATTCCATTCACACGCTAGTTAAGGAATCTAAGAAGCGTCGGCGTGGTCGAATTGTTGGGTTTACCAAAGAGCGTCAAAAAGTAATTGTGACCGTTCGGGACTCAGAAAGTTTTGAAAAATTAAAGGCATTGGTGTAATAAGGTATAAACGATGGCAACAAAAAAATATAAAGCAACATCTAATGGTCTTCGTCAACGCGAAGTCCTTGTTCATGAAGGGTATCGGGGGCCAGCAGAAGCCTCTTTGTTGAAGCCGCTGAAGAAAAAAGCAGGTCGAAACAATTCAGGTAAAATTACAGTTCGTCATCGAGGTGGCGGATCTCGACGGCAGTACCGTGAAGTAACGTTTTCAAAATGGCCAACAGTTCCGGGTCGCATTGTTCGGTTTGAGTACGATCCAAACCGAACAGCTGCTCTGGCGCTAATTGTTTACGAAAACGGAGCCAAAGGGTATATTATAGCTCCGAGCAAATCCAAGGTTGGGGATAGTGTTGTTTCCGGAGAAAAAGCTGAGATTCGTCCAGGAAATGCGTTGCCATTGCATATGATTCCACCGGGATCTGATATCCATAATATTGAAATTAATATTCGAGGGGGGGCTAAGCTGGTTCGCTCAGCCGGGGCTTCAGCGTCTCTGCTGTCCAAGTATGGAGATTATGCGATGATTAAGTTGCCATCCGGTGAAGTTCGAAAAGTGCATATTAATTGCTACGCAGTTATTGGTCAAGTTGGTAATGCCGATAATCGGAACAAGAAAATCGGAAAAGCTGGTGCAAATCGGTGGCGTGGTAAGCGTCCGGTTGTTCGTGGAGCCGCTATGAACGCGTGTGATCATCCGCATGGTGGTGGAGAAGGAAAAGCGCCGGTTGGAGCGGCGGGGCCAAGAACTAAATGGGGCAAGTCCGTATTTAAGAAAACCCGAAAGAAAAATAAGCGATCCGACGCGCTAATTGTTAGAGTGAGAAAGTAGTAGGAGTAATGAGGTATGGCTAGGTCATTAAAAAAGGGACCCTTTGTTGAGGCGTCATTGTTAAAAAAAGTTTTAGCAGCAAAAGAATCTGGGAGTTCTAATATTATTATTACGTGGTCTCGAGGGTCAATGGTTATTCCTGAAATGGTTGGCCTAACGATTGGTGTGCACAATGGAAAAAAACACATCCCGGTACACATTTCTGAAGACAAGGTTGGGTGTAAACTGGGCGAGTTTGCATTTACAAGAACCTTCAGGGCTCATGCGGGGCAGAAATAATGACAGTTGAAACTACTACACAAAAACGAGCAATCGCTCGGTATGTTCGAATTTCTCCATCTAAAGTTCGGCGTATTGCAAACCTGGTGCGTGGCAAGTCAGTTCACGTGGCATTGGGTGTCTTGGATAACTTGCCTCATAAGGGCGCGTTGTTGCTTGCAAAGGTTGTTCGTTCAGCTTACGCCAATGTTAAGCAAACAGGAATCACAGTAGATGAGGCTGCCGCTCAGGTAGCGCTGATTATGATTAATGAAGCACCAGTAATGAAACGGCATCGCCCACGAGCAAAGGGTCGGATGTGTCAAATTTTAAAACGTTCATCGCACATTGATGTGCATGTTAGTGCGCCAGGAGGTGAAGTGTAATGGGACAGAAATCGAATCCAACTGCATTGCGGTTGGGCATTGTTGAGGAGTCAAGTAGCGTATGGTTTTCTAAAGAGCATTATGCAAGCTACTTACTCCAGGATCTCGAGGTTCGAACGCATATTAAGAAAAAGCTGAAAGGGGCTGGAATATCAAATGTTCGAATATTTCGAAAGTCTGGGCATGTCAGTATTGAAGTTTATGCATCTCGACCGGGTTTGATTATTGGTAAAGGAGGCGGGGACATTGCTATTTTACGGCAAGCCCTTCGTGATAAATTGCAATGCGATGTTAACATAAGCATTAAAGAAGAAAAGAGTATTGAGACGAGTGCTCAATTGATTTCAGAAACACTGGCTGCTCAATTAGAGAAGCGATTCCACTTTCGGCGGGCCATGAAAGCGGTTGTTCAGCGTGCAATGAAATCGGGTGCTCAAGGTATTCGTGTGGAATGTTCCGGTCGATTAGCAGGTGCTGAGATTGCGCGTCGAGAATGGTATAGAGAGGGGCGAGTTCCATTGCACACATTCCGAGCAAAAATTAAGTATGCGACATGTGAAGCGCATACAACGTATGGCATTATTGGTATTAAAGTGTGGGTCTTTACCGGAGAAGCCTCTAATATAAAATCCGATACATTGCCAGTAAAAATAAGTGAGCAAGAGTAAGGAGATTATTAATGTTATTGCCTAAAAAAACAAAATACAGGAAAAAGCAACGGGGTCGTTTGCGGGGTTTAGCTGGAAATGGAACATCTGTTTCCTTTGGGGACTATGGTTTACAGGCGCTTGAGGGCGCATTTGTTTCAGATCGTCAAATTGAAGCTGCCCGGCGTGTAATTACACGATACATAAAGCGAGGCGGAAAGGTTTGGATTCGCATTTTTCCAGACAAGCCCATTAGTGAATTGCCGGCCGAAACTCGAATGGGTAAAGGAAAGGGTGATTTGAAATACTGGGCCGCTCCAGTAAAGCGTGGCAAGATATTGTTTGAACTCGCAGGTGTTTCAGAAGAAGTGGCTCGCCGGGCGTTCCAGTTGGCTGGATTCAAGTTGCCGATTAAAAAATTAAAGTTTAAGCATAAGGAGTCCGTTTATGTCGCCTAATGATAACGAGAAAATGATTGCTTTAAAGCAAGAGTTGGGTGAGTTGTTTACTCAATTTTACCGAGGTGATTTGAAAGACTCTTCAGTATTGAAAAAAAAGCGGGTCGCTATTGCACAATTGTTGACGCAGTCCCGTATAAACGATAGGATATAATAATGGGACTAAATAAAACAAAAGTAGGAAAAGTGATCAGGGTTTCGGGTGAAAAAACAGTATCGGTTGTTGTGGAGACTCGGCGTCCACATCCCTTATATCAAAAAGTGGTTCGTTATTCCAAAAAATACCTTGTGCATTGCGTGGATGAAACAATAGCGGTTGGTGATAATGTTGTTATTACAGATTGTCGTCCAATAAGTAAGCGGAAGCGATGGCGGTTTGTGTCCAGAAAAGTAGACGGGGCTATGTCATGATACAGCAAGAGACTCGATTGCAGGTGGCAGATAATTCAGGCGCCAAAGAAGTACTCTGTATTAAGGTCCTAGGTGGAACACGCCGTCGGTATGCATATGTTGGTGACGTTATTGTCGTTGTTGTAAAAAAAGCAAGTTCGTCGGGTCAAGTAAAGAAAAGTGAAATACATAAAGCAGTTGTTGTGCGGACGGTATCAAAAAAGCGTCGTCGAGACGGAAGCAATATTAAATTTGATGACAATGCGGTTGTGTTGCTAAGCGGTAAGGATAAAGAGCCATTGGCTACGCGTGTGTTTGGTCCAATTGCGCGAGAAGTTCGAGATGAGCAATACTCTAAAATCTCGTCCCTAGCGCCAGAGGTTTTATAAGAGGTTTAAAGCATGAATAAATTCAAGAAAGGTGATCAGGTTATTGTTGTTTCAGGTAAAGACAAAGGGGTTAAAGGTGAAATTCTGTCTGTTAATATCGCCAAGGAAAAAATAACAGTTAAGGGTGTTGCGGTTCGCAAGAAATGTGTAAAGCGTAGCCAGGAAAATCAAGAAGGCGGTATTTTTGATATTGAAACACCAATTAGCTGGTCAAAGGTTATGGTTGTTGATCCCAAAGACGGTAAGGGAACGCGTGTTCGTATTCAGTCACTGTCCGATGGGTCTAAGGTTCGTGTAAGTGTTCGTTCGGGAGAGGAAATTGGCAAATAGTAAAGCAGCATCAAAAGAAAAAAATAAACCAGTACATGTCATTGAAGACTATTCAGCCCGTGCGTTTAAAGAGTTGTCAGAGAAGTACAACTATGACAATGTTATGCAGGTGCCAGACATTGTGAAAATTGTATTGCATCGTGGGTTGGGGGAAGCTATTGTAAATACAAAATGTATTGATATATCAATAGATCAACTAGCTGAGATATCTGCCCAAAAGCCAGTGTTAACAATAGCTAAAAAATCAATTTCAAACTTCAAATTACGTGAAGGTCAAATTAATGGAGTTAAGGTAACGCTAAGGGGCAAGAAAGCGAAGGTTTTTTTGATAAAGTTAATACATTTAGCTTTGCCAAAAATTCGCGATTTTCGAGGCGTATCGCTACGTGCATTTGATGGTTCGGGAAACTATAACTTGGGCTTAACGGATACTTCGGTTTTCCCAGAGGCAAATCGAGAAGCGGATCGTGAGCGTGGTTTAGATATTACAATTGTGACATCAGCAAAAACAAATGATGAAGCATTGGATTTGCTGAAATGTTACGGGATGCCGTTTCGAGTTGGAGTCAAGCGTAAGCTTGCTGGAGAATAATATAGTTTGGAGAGTATGGAATGGCTAAGGTATCAAAGAGAATAAATAATAAGCAGAAGGAGGGGACAGTTCAGCATCGAAATCGATGCTCAGTTTGTGGGCGTCCCCGAGGTTACATGCGGTTTTTCGGTATTTGTCGGTTGTGTTTTCGTTCGTTGGCATCGTCGGGTGTATTGCCTGGCATTAAAAAGTCATCGTGGTAAGAGAGGTTAGTTATGGTATGTGATCCAATTGCAGATATGTTTACACGGATTCGAAACGCATTGATGGTTCAGCATGAAAGCGTTATTATCCCGCATTCAAAGTTGAAAGAGTCGTTATGTAAAATTTTGACTCAAGAAGGCTTTCTTGAGTCTTACTCAGTGACAGAAGATAACGCATTTAAGCGTTCGATTTCTGTTGGTTTAAAATATCGTCAGGATAAAAGCCCGGCTATTCGGACATTAAAACGTATTAGTAAATCCAGTAAACGTGTGTATGTTCCGTTTAGTCAGATTCCTAAGGTCAATAGTGGGTTTGGCTTGGTGTTTGTATCCACGAGCAAGGGTGTGTTGAGTGGTAAGGCGGCCCGTTTAGCAAAAGTGGGCGGCGAGCTCATTGGTTCGGTTCACTAGGAGGGTAATGAAATGTCAAGATTAGCAAAGCGATTATTAAGTTATCCCGATACGGTGACTCTTGAAATAGCCAATAAAAATGTTTTGGTCAAGGGGCCTATGGGCGAGTTGTCCCAACCGGTTGACTCGAGTGTTGTTGTGGCGGTTGATGGATCAGCCAAAACAGTTGGCTTCACAAGCCCAGACTTGTTTAAAAATCCAAAATTAGGTTTGTACTGGTCGTTAGTTAAGAATATGATTGCGGGTGTAGTCGATGGATTCAAGATTAATATGGAATTGGTGGGTGTTGGGTACAAAGTTGAAAAAACAACGGGCGGTATTCGGTTGTATTTGGGGTATTCCCATCCGATTGATTTTGCATCTCCTGATGGGATTTCAATTGAAGTTGAGTCGCCCACTCGGTTTTCGATATGTGGAGTCAACAATCAGCAAGTAGGTCAGGTTGCCGCTAATATTTTTAAACTTAGAAAGCCCGATGCATACAAAGGCAAAGGGGTTCGGTATTCGGATCGACGACCGCCTCGATTGAAGCAAGGTAAAAGTGTAAAATAAATAAGGTAGGTTGAAATTATGTCTAGAAAATATTATCGGCAAAAACGAGCAAAAATAAAATCTAATCGAGAGCGGCTGAGATTGTCAGTCTTTCGAAGTAATCGTCATATTGTTGCGCAGATCATTGATGATTCTGTTGGCAATACGCTTGTACAGGCGTCATCACTGAAGGGTGGTGGGCAGGATATAGCAACGGCTCAGGCAGTCGGTACAGCGCTGGCTGAGCGTGCGCTAAAAGGGGGGATTAAGCGTGTTGTGTTTGATCGCGGAAATCAGGTGTATGCCGGGCGCATTAAGGCGTTAGCCGATGCAGCTCGATCGGCTGGTCTGGATTTTTAGGAGATAAATAGTATGAAAAATGCAGGAAATCGAGACAATCGTTCAGATGCAGCCAAAGAGTTTTTTGAGGAAGTCGTCCAAATTAGCCGAGTAAACAAAGTTGTTAAAGGCGGTCGTCGAATGTCATTTCGAGTATTCGTTATTGTGGGCGATAAAAAAGGTAGTGTTGGTTTGGGTCTAGGGAAATCAAAAGAGGTTCCGCTGGGAATTCAAACAGCTCTGGCTCAGGCCAAAAAAACCATGGTTGAAATTAAAGGGGTTGATCGAACAGTCAATCACGAAGTTCAGGCAAGATTTGGTGGAGCTACTGTTGTGATTCGGCCCGCAAAGCCAGGGACGGGTATCATTGCGGGGGGGTCTGTTCGTATTGTATTGCAGGCAATGGGTGTTAACGATGTTGTGGCAAAATGCCATGGTTCAAACAATCCTATGAATGCAGCAAAAGCAACGCTTATGGCTCTTGAGTGCTTGAGAGATTATGATGAAGAGTGTGCATTCAGGGGTGTTTCATTTTTTGTTGCAGATGTTCAGAGAAAAAAACAAGCAAAACGTGTTGAATTAGAGGTAGAAAGCCATGAGCAATAATAATTGTCAAACCCATACATCAGTCGCTCCGGAACCGGGTTCCACGAAAAACCGTAAACGTGTTGGTCGTGGCAACGCATCGGGATATGGGGGGGAGTGTGGCCGCGGTCACAAGGGGCAAAAGTCGCGATCCGGATATAGCCGAAAGCGAGGATTTGAAGGTGGGCAAAATCCTTTATACCGCCGACTACCTAAAAAAGCAGGATTTCGCAATCGATTTCGTGTAGAGCATCGAATTCTAAATATGTCTGATCTAGACAAGAAATGTAAGGCCAATGACTGTGTTGACCAGGCATTTCTAATGACTCATTTTGGTATTTCAAATGATGAGCGCGTTAAAGTATTGGGTGATGGGTCCTTGTCAAAAACGATAACAATTCATGCGCATGCATTTTCAAAGTCTGCACTTGAGAAACTATCCGAATCTGGATCTACTGCACACGTGCTGTAGGGATTCATGAATAAACTGTTACTGGCCCTCACGCTACCGGACCTTCGAAAACGATTCTTATTTGTTGTTTTGATTCTGTTTTTATATAGGTTGGGAGGCTACATTCCCATTCCAGGTGTTGATTTGGATCAGGTTCGCGTGTTGTTTGATCAAGGGGGCCTCCTGGGTTTTGTCAATTTGTTTTCGGGTGGTGGCTTAAGTCGTTTCTCATTGTTTGCTTTGGGAATTATACCGTTTATTAATGCATCTATTATTATGCAGTTACTCACAGTTGTTTCGCCAAGTCTAAAAGAGTTGGCCCAAGAGGGGGATGCTGGACGGAAAAAAGTATCTCAATATACCCGGTACATGGCGGTTGTCTTGGCTATTGTTCAAGCAATTGTCGTTTCGGTTACATTTAAAGGGTTCTTGTTGGCGCACGTATCAGTCCTTAGTTTTTTTATCTATGCGTTAATTGGGTTGGTAGCTGGGGCAACTTTAGTTATGTGGTTTGGAGAACTAATTACAGAACGTGGCATTGGAAATGGCGCTTCTTTAATCATATTTATTGGCATTGTGGCTCAAATGCCGGTTTATATTAAAAATACAATTGTGTTTGTGCAAGGTGGGGGTACGCTTGTTGGTATTTTTGCTTTAATTTTAATACTCATAGCAGTGGTGGCCGGTATTGTGTTTGTTCAAGAAGCGCAGCGCAATATTCCTGTTCAATATGCCAAACGTGTGGTAGGGCGACGCATGGTGGGCGCCCAAAGCACTTATATCCCATTAAAATTAATACAAGGCGGTGTATTGCCCATTATTTTTGCTTCAGCTGTGTTGCAATTTCCTATTATGATTATGGGTTATATTCCAAATGATACGTTTCAATCAATGGTGTCTACTTGGTATAGGTATGATGGGTTTGTATATAATGCATTATTTTGTATTTTGATTTTCTTTTTCACCTATTTTTATACAGCAATTACATTTAATCCGGTTGAGTTATCGGATAGTTTAAAAAAGCATGGGGGATTTGTTATTGGTGTTCGTCCAGGCAAGCCCACGGTGGATTATTTAGAAGGCATTATTACTCGCCTGACATTTTTTGGTGCCGTATTTCTCTCGTTGATTGCCATTATGCCAGTTGTAGGTATTCATATTACCCGCGTGAATAGTTTTGCGGGGTTGGGGGGGACTGCTTTGCTAATTATTGTAGGCGTTGCCTTAGATTTAGTTAAGCATGTGGATACCTATATTATGAACCACCAATACAAGGGGTTTTTAAATTGAAGAAGATCTATGTTTTTTTAGGCCCCCCAGGGTCTGGAAAGGGAACACAGGCCCAAAGTTTGCGTCAATCGATGGACTGTGTGGTTGTGTCAACAGGGGACTTGCTTCGCGAAGAGATTAAACGAGAAACGGTATTGGGAAAAAAAATACAAACGGTTGTGGAGTCTGGGGGCTTGGTTCCAGATGAACTGCTTATTGCAATTATTGAGCCGCTAGTATCGGGCTTGAGCCAAGAGCCAGGCGCTGTTATTTTTGATGGATTCCCCCGAACAGTGGGTCAAGCGAAACAGTTTGATCAATTATTAAGCACACTCGGTCGATCCATCGAGCAAGTATTGTATTTTGACGCATCATTGGAATTGGTTCTGGAACGCATTAGTGGGCGGCGAATTTGCTCATACTGTTCCCATACTTACCATGTTGTGCATGTTCCACCTAAGCAAACGAATGTATGTGATGAATGCGGTCATTCACTAATTGTCAGAGATGATGATCAAGCGAATGTGGTTCGCAAACGATATCAAGCATATTGCGATCAAACAGCAATTTTACGCTCATATTATGAAGATCGCTGTGCGGTAATTGATACCAGTCAATCATTAAAGGTAATTACTCGTGCAGTGTTGGATACATTTGGCTGTGGCAATCGTTGTTAAGTCGTCACAAGCCATTATGGCCATGCAAGCCGGCGGCGCATTACTCGCAGAGCTGCATAGCACGTTACAGGCGGTTTGTATTGCGGGGGTTACAGCGGCTGAATTGGATGCAATCGCCCATGCGTTTATAGTAGACCATGGCGGCACGCCCTCATTTTTAGGATACCAAGGCTTCCCAAATACAATTTGCGTATCTAAAAACGATGAAATTGTACATGGGATTCCATACTCAGATAAAATTATGTACCCCGGTGATATTTGCAGCATTGATATTGGCATTTGTTATGATGGGTACCATGTGGATGCAGCACGCACGTGGTGTATTGGGGATGTAGATCCAAACGTGGCCGATCTAGTTCAGCATACAGAAGCCGCGTTTTTTGAAGCTATGAGTGCAATTCGAGTTGGTCGAAAAGTTGATGGCATTGGGTGTGCCATTTTTAAGTTTGCTCGCGAGCATCAGTTAACAACCGCTAAGCATTTGTGCAGTCATGGTGTTGGGGAATGCTTGCATGAAGATCCGCTTATTCCACACCAGCGTACAATGCGATCCAATAGGCGCCTAGTTGAGGGAATGACAATTGCTATTGAACCGATGCTAAACTTGGGGTGTCCCGATACAGTAACGGATACGGATAAATGGACCATTCGAACAAAAGATCGCGCGTGGTCAGCACACTATGAAAACACGGTTCTGGTTACGGCTAATGGGCCACAAATTTTAACACTATGATCAAAACTGTACGAAATAGACATTCATGGCTTGACGCAGTCCGGTATTTTAGTCATAATAGTAGACCAGTCTTTAATTTTAAGATAGATATATATAACAATAACAGTATTGATTTAATAGGTAAGTTCAAGGTGAGGAGATACGCATGAAAACATGTGCTTCGGTTCGAAAAAAATGTAAAAAATGTAAGATTGTTCGTAGGCGTGGAATATTGTATGTCATTTGCGACATTCCAAAACATAAACAAAGGCAGGGTTAAATTATGATTCGATTAGCAGGTGTGGACCTTCCACAAAACAAGCGACTAGTAATCGCATTAATGTACATTCAAGGCATCGGCTTGAAAACATCAAAAGAGATTATTCAACTATTGAAAATTGACGGAAATACACGTGTACGTGATATTAGCGAGGTGGATGTTGTCAAGCTTCGAAAGCTACTTGAAAACTATACCCTAGAAGGTGACTTGCGCCGATTTGTTGCGCAGTCATTAAAACGGTTGCGTGAAATTGGGTCATACCGAGGCACTCGGCATCGACGCAAGTTGCCAGCCCGTGGGCAGCGTACGCATACAAACGCTCGGACACGACGCGGGAAAGCGGTTGCTGTAGCGGGTAAGAAGAAAGTAACAAAGTAGGGTATAGGATAAAATTATGAGTGTAAAAAAGAAAGGAACAAAGCGTAGCATACCAACAGCACGGGCTTGTATTTATTCAACATTTAACAACACGATTGTTGCGATTACCAACCCGGTTAATGGTGACGTGCTGGCCTCATTCTCAACAGGAATGGCGGGCTTCAAAGGCGCAAAAAAAGGGACGCCATTTGCTGCGCAACAAGCAGCAGAACGTGCGGCAGTGCGCGCTATGGAAAATTACGGCGTCCACTCAGTCGCTGTTGTAGTGAAGGGACCGGGTCCAGGGCGGGAGTCGGCTATTCGGGCATTGCAGTCCGCAGGTTTAGAAGTGTTGTCAATTGAGGACAATACAAGTGTCCCACACAATGGCTGTCGTCCTCGAAAGTATCGACGGGTTTAAGTTAAGTTAAGTAAGGAGGTTTTTATGCGTGATATTGAGGCATGGGTTCAGCAAGAGGTTATAGACGAGAACTATTCGAAGTTTTCATTTTCGCCACTTATTAAAGGTATGGGGACAAGTATTGGAAATGCAATGCGTCGAGTGTTGCTTTCGTCAATACCGGGTATGCGTATTACATCCGTGAAAATCGATGGCGTTTTGCATGAGTTTTCAACAATTGAGCATATTCGGGAAGATGTTTTGGATATCTTGTGCAATTTGAAAAGCCTTGTGTTTGCTTTGAATGGCGATACTGTATACGATGATCACAAATATGTGGTTGAGCTTGCATTTAAAGGCAAAGGGAAAGTCTGTGCGGATAGCTTTAAAGTGCCATCTAATATTAGATTGTTAAATCCAGATCAATTTTTATTTGAAGCGGCAGAGACCGTTTCGATTGCAATGACCTGCGAAGTTAATTCCGGTGTCGGCTACTTGCCCTCCGCATTGGCCGTGAAGGATGAAGCTGTTAGTCCAGATGTGATTTATCTTGATGCGTCATTCTCACCAGTTGTTCGGGTTAATCATGAAGTTCTTAATATTCGTGTTGGTAAAGACTTGGGCTACGAGAAGTTAGTGTTAGATGTATGGACCAACGGGGGTATGTCGCCAGAGTTTGTGGTTAAAGAAGGCGCCAAAATTTTATGCGATCAAATTAGCTTGTTTGCTAAAATGGATGAAAAGCCACCCGTTAATGAATCCCTCGTTAATGCAGATGAAATTGCGAACGATGCGGCATCAGCCTTAGAAACAATGAATATCGATGACTTGGGTTTGAACGTTCGTGCCCTTAATTGCTTAAAGCGTGGCGGGGTTAGCACTGTTCGCCAGCTTTTAGACATGGGGAATAGCGACCTATCTCGAATTAAAAACTTGGGTGAAAAAAGCATTGTTGAAATTAATGAAAAACTCAAAGAGTTTGATGTTAAAATCCCGGGTTAATCATGCGACATAGACGATCCAATAAAAAACTTAATAAGCCAACAGATCAGCGCATTGCGCTGTTGCGAAGCTTGGCGTATGCATTATTTGCCAATCAGAAAATAAAAACAACGACTACTCGTGCACGAGAGGTGTCTCGATATGTTGACCGAATTGTTGCCTTAATCAAACGCGGAGATTTAGCGAGTTATCGCCAGGCATTGGCACTTTTTCCGCACCGAAAAGTGTTGTCGAAAGAGGTCAAAGCAATTGCAATTGCGTGCGAATCTCGAAACGGGGGATTTACAAGCATCGTTCCATTAGCCAAGCGAAAAGGTGATAATGCTGACATGAGCTTGATTCAGTTTTCATCCTAGATTGGTATCTATTACGCAATATCTTCGATTAGATATTGCGTATGATGGCACCCATTTTCATGGCTATCAAAAGCAACCCGGTGTTCGAACGGTTCAATCGGTTCTAGATCATGTTTTGTATCAATGGTTTGGATCGGTACACTTGGTGGCTGCCGGTCGAACTGATGCCGGTGTACACGCCCATCAGCAGGTGATTAGCGTTCAGGTTAATACGCCTGTGCCAGTGGCCGTTATTCAGCATAAGTTATTAAATTGGAAATTTGAAGACATTTTGATTCGATCAGTGGTTTCAGTGGATGCATCGTTTCATGCGCGGTATTCCGCTCAATCCCGAACGTACCGGTATTATTTTTCGGATAAGCCCCCGAGCCTATGGGCATCGCGATATGTGGCGCAATTGCCCAGTCAGCCAGCTGATATTATGGCAATTCGTGAAGCTTTACCCACAATTGTAGGGAGTCATGATTTCTATCGATTTTGCCGCTCGGGATCTTCCAGCTCAAGTACACAGCGTCATATTTTTGATGCGCGGTGTTTAGAAATAGATACTTATTGGTGCGTTGAGATTACTGCGAATGGGTTTTTGTATGGGATGGTTCGAAACCTATTGGGGGCCATATTTGAACTGGTGTATCAACGAAAAAAACAGGTGGATTTTGATGGGTTATTCACAAACGATAGGTCTATCGTGTATAATTATAGGCCAGTGCCTTCAAAAGGCTTGACGCTGTACCAAGTTCGGTACTAGCGATAGAGAAAATAGTTAATAGTATAGTCGTCGTGAGGAGACATTATGAAACGTAAAAACCAACCGTCTTTTTATCCAAAGCCCAGTGACATTAGCAAAAAATGGTGGGTTGTTGATGCTAAAAACAAAGTGTTGGGTCGCTTAGCAACAGAAGTTGCTGTTTTGCTAACAGGTAAACATAAGGCGTCCTACACTCCCGGAGTCGATATGGGCGACTTTGTTGTTGTAATTAACGCTGAGCAAATTGCCGTCACCGGTAAAAAAGAGGCCAATAAAAAATATTATCGGCATTCGGGGTATCCCGGTGGATTGAAAACAGAGGCATACGCCGATGTCAAACGCCGATTCCCAGAGCGTATTATTGAGCGTGCTGTAAAAGGAATGCTGCCAAAAACACGCATTAAGTTTTTGAACCAATTGAAAGTCTATGCCGGTAGTGAACATCCTCATGATGCTCAGCAGCCTGAGCCGGTGAGTGTGTAAGGAGTAACTATGCCAACAAAGAAAAAAGAAACAACATTAAAAGTACCCAGTGATAACTGGTATGGTACCGGTCGGCGAAAAGAAGCGGTTGCCCGTGTATGGATTTTCAAGGGGTCGGGTCGCTTTCAAGTAAATGGGCGAGACGTTTGTGATTACTTGCCATCGGAAATGTTGCGCCAAATCGCAGCAAGCCCATTGGATAAAATGGGGGTTTTAGACAAGTACGATGTTAAAGCTACAGTCAAAGGAGGGGGTATGGCTGGG
>TARA_Y100000385_G_scaffold168179_2_pt1 | contig 13538 bp, 9 predicted proteins | sample TARA_Y100000385 | Tara Oceans TARA_Y100000385 (sample SAMEA2620980) | marine metagenome | biome: marine biome (ENVO:00000447); feature: surface water layer (ENVO:00002042); material: "saline water (ENVO:00002010), including plankton (ENVO:xxxxxxxx)" | depth 5 m
GAACTAAAATATGCATCACTTTCTGTAGCTTCAATTTTTTTGGCAATGCCCTTTATAATTACCTGACGTTCTGCTGCTTCCCAATGAAAAGAAAGGCAACACTCTGGTTTAGCGATTAAAGCACGCCCCTTTTCGCTCTCATAATTTGTAAAAAAAACAAAGCCCTTCTGACTGAATTTTTTTAAAAGCACGACACGACTTTTAGGGAACCCATCCGTACCAACTGTTGAAAGTGTCATGGCATTGGTTTCAGTGGCTTTAAAATGCCTGTCCACCTCGTCAAACCATGTTTGAAATAATTCAAAAGGGGATTCACTGAGGTCGTTTTCTAAAAGGCTACCTTTGTCATAGGACACGCGGTAGTTTCCTAAATCTTTTTCCATACTAATCTGTTATTGAATTTCAAATTTACATAAATATAATAATTTGACTTGTTTTGAGTAATTATATTTACCCCTTGCGCTGTAATTTTAATCCTACTAATTCAAAGTTTATAAGGGTACTTATTTTATTATAACAGTCCTTGTCATTAATACAAAGTATATAAGTGGTGATGATCTAGCAGTTTGTCCTAGTTAATTTAGTCTTCAAAACAAAATCCCCTGCCTTTCATAGAATAAACGATTGTAATTTGTATTTTTGTTAAAACACAGCAATTGCAATGGCTAGAACATCATCAAAAAAGACTCCCAAAAAACGTTTTTCTATAATCACTCTCACAAATTCTCAACGCTTAGTAATGGGGAGTTTCTTGGTGATCATTGGAATTTTAGTGTTCACTGCCCTTCTTTCTTACCTGTTTACAGGTGAAAATGACCAGAGCATCCTTTCGGACTTTACAAACCGGGCTACCAAAGCCGATAACTGGCTAAGTAAAGTGGGTGCTTGGGTAAGTCAATTACTAATTCACAAAGGATTTGGTATATCATCCTTTATATTTTCTGGCCTGCTGTTACTTTCTGGAGTCTCTGTTTTGACAAATTCTTCCAAAAAGAGACTTTGGCGAAATTGGTTTTGGGGAACTCTAATAATTATTTGGGGTGCTATCCTTTTTGGCTTTGTTTTTAAAAGCGCACCCAAATTAGGAGGCTCAATTGGTTATGAGTTAAATATATTGTTTCAGGACTATATCGGTAAACTGGGAACAGCCCTGATGTTAGTGTTTGGCTTTATTACCTATATTGCCATACGTTTTAAGGTTACGCCTCAACAAATAGCCACTCTGTTTAGACGCTCTAAAAAAGAACTTAACGCTGAGTTTTCAGACGAAAACAATTTAGAAAAAAACGGAACTGTTACTAATTTTAGTGAAGAAGCATCTTCCATAAAATCAGCCTTTGAGGTATCTCTTGAAAATCTTGAACCGACGATTTCAAAGCACTCAAGTATTGACTCTGAGTCCGTTAATACACCCCCTAAAACAAGCAGCGGTGAAAAGCCCCTTAAGCTTGAAGAAGATCTTGAAATGGAGATTGAATTGAGTGAGGAAGAAATTTCAGAAACTGATAACCTTGCTGCCAAACTCGTTGAAGATTATGGAGAAGTTGACCCGACTTTAGAACTCTCAAAATTTCAATTTCCCTCCTTAAATCTACTCAAAAAATACGATACTGAGGGTATTACCATAAACCAAGAAGAACTCGAAGAAAATAAAAATAAAATTGTTGAAACGCTTAACAATTACAAAATAGGAATCGCAAGTATCAAAGCGACCATTGGACCTACGGTTACGCTTTATGAAATTATACCAGAGGCAGGAGTGCGCATCTCAAAAATAAAAAATTTAGAGGATGATATTGCATTATCTCTCTCAGCATTAGGCATTCGTATCATAGCTCCGATTCCCGGACGTGGAACTATCGGAATTGAAGTTCCCAATAAAAATGCGACGATTGTTTCTATGCATTCAGTCATTGCCTCGCAGAAATTTCAAAAATCAGAAATGGAACTTCCAATTGCTTTGGGAAAAACCATTAGCAATGAATCGTTTGTAGTGGATTTGGCAAAAATGCCACACTTACTTATGGCAGGTGCAACAGGGCAAGGGAAATCCGTTGGTCTCAATGCAGTGCTAACCTCTTTATTGTACAAAAAACATCCCGCTGAAGTTAAATTTGTGCTGGTAGACCCGAAAAAAGTAGAACTGACGCTTTTTAATAAAATTGAACGCCATTACTTAGCCAAACTTCCAGATAGTGAGGATGCTATCATAACGGATAATACAAAAGTGATCAACACTTTAAATTCACTATGTATTGAAATGGACAACCGCTATGAAATGCTTAAAAATGCATTTTGTAGAAATATAAAAGAATACAATGAAAAATTTAAGGCTCGAAAACTCAATCCTAACGACGGCCATAAGTTTTTGCCTTATATAGTTTTGGTTGTTGATGAGTTTGCAGATTTAATTATGACTGCAGGTAAAGAAGTCGAAACTCCAATTGCACGTTTAGCACAGCTTGCTAGAGCTATTGGAATCCACCTAATAATTGCCACTCAAAGACCCTCTGTAAATGTTATAACAGGAATTATCAAAGCCAACTTTCCTGCACGAATTGCCTTCAGAGTTACTTCTAAAATTGATTCTAGAACTATTTTAGACAGTTCTGGAGCAGATCAGTTAATTGGACGCGGAGACTTGTTATATACTCAAGGAAATGACATGGTTCGAATTCAGTGTGCTTTTGTAGATACGCCTGAAGTTGAAAAGCTTACCGAATATATTGGAGCCCAAAAAGCTTACCCAAGCGCCTATATTTTACCTGAGTACATCAGTGAAGACTCTGGCACAAGTATTGATAATAATATAGATGAAAGGGATCAACTCTTTAGAGAAGCAGCTGAAGTAATTGTTATAGCCCAACAAGGATCTGCTTCTTTATTACAGCGCAAATTAAAATTAGGATATAACAGAGCGGGGCGATTGATTGATCAATTAGAAGCTGCGGGAATCGTAGGATCTTTTGAAGGCAGTAAAGCCCGGCAAGTATTAGTTACCGATTTAGTGGCGCTTAACCAATTATTAGATCAAGAAATTAATGAGTAGGATGAAAAATTATATAGTATTTTTATTGACTTTAAATGTGTGTTTTTGTCAGGGACAAATTCGTGAACCTGAAGCCCAACAGCTATTAAATGAAGTCAGCGCCAAAGTAAATGCTTACGAAAGTATGAGCCTTGGTTTTAAATATGTTTTAGAGAACAGCGAAGAAAATATCCGTCAAGAGACACGTGGAGATCTTACACTTGAAGGCGAGAAATATGTGCTTAATATATTGGGGATTTCACGTATTTATGATGGTAAGTCTTTGATAACAATAAGTCCCGAAGATGAGGAAGTAACGATATCCTCAAATAATACAACGGATGAAAATACGATTACTCCAAGTAAATTACTTAGTTTTTATGAAGAAGGATACACCTATAAAATGGATATTATTCAAAATATAATGGGGCGTAAGATTCAGTATATTAAACTAATTCCCATGGACTCCGGTTCAGAAATTAAATATGTTCTGCTTGGAATTGACACTAAGACAAAACACGTCTACAACTTAATTGAAATTGGCAGTAACAATACAAAAACTACATTGACAATTACCTCATTCAAAACCAATCAACTACTTTCAGAAGAATTCTTTGTGTTTGATGCCAATAAGTACGGAGACTATTATATCAATAATTTAGATTAGGGGTATATTGAAACTACTAGACCGTTACATACTATCCACGTTTTTAAAGACATTCGTAAGTGTTTTCACCATACTAATGATGATTTTTTTACTGCAGTCTGTATGGGTTTACATATCCGAACTTGCAGGGAAATCGTTGGAAATTGAGATTATTGCTAAGTTTTTAATTTATGTATCGCCCAGAATTGTTATCCTTGTTCTACCGCTCACAATTCTATTAGCCTCCATAATGGTTTTTGGGGGGTTTGCTGAAAATTATGAATTTGCTGCTATGAAATCTACAGGGATATCACTTCAACGTGCAATGAAAAGTTTGAGTGTATTTATCATTTTACTGGCAGTACTTAGTTTTTTCTTCGCCAATAGTGTTATCCCGCTGGCTGAATTTAATTTTTTTAATTTGAGAAGAAACATTGCTAAAGTAAAGCCTGCTATGGCAATTGCTGAAGGACAGTTTAATCAATTAACAGATATAAATATTAAAGTATCTGAAAAAAGTGGAGAAAATGGTCAGTACCTAAAAGATGTTATTATTCATCAAAAGAAAAATGGGGTTAACGGAAATTTTACAGTTATTAAATCCAAAACTGGAGAGTTTATAAGCAATGAAGATTCCAACGTATTACAACTTGTACTTATAGACGGCAACTATTATGATGAAATTCAGCCTAAAGATTATATCAAAAGGACCAAAAACAAACCCCAAGTAAAAAGCACTTTTGAAAAATATATCATAAATATTGATTTGTCTAAATTTAATAATATTGACTTCGAAAGTCAAGATAAAGTAACAAAGCATACCATGCTAAACGTGATGGACCTAGAAACTGCCCTTGATTCGCTCAATAAAAACAAAGACAACTTATTTGGAAACTTTTCAAAAATGATGCTTATTCGCAGTAACCATTCTAGTTTAAATATGAACTATAATGTGAGTGAAACAGATACAAGCGCTTACAACCTAGAGATTTTAAAATTGTTTGATGATCGAAAAGCCCTACAACTAATTGACTTGGCACTGAACTCCGTAAAATCTGCAAAAAAAGAATTAAAAAGTAAATCCAAAAAAATGTTATTGACACAAGTAAATATCAATAAACACATTGTAGCCTTACATGATAAATTTGCCTTGGGTCTTTCTTGTATTATTTTGTTTTTTGTGGGAGCTCCCTTAGGGGCTTTAATAAGAAAGGGAGGTATTGGACTGCCATTAGTCATTGCTATTTTAATATTCCTTACCTATCATTTTATTAGTTTGTTTGCAAAAAATAGTTCTGAAGACAGTAGTATGGATCCCATATTGGCTTCCTGGCTTTCTTCATTGATATTGTTACCCTTCAGTATATACTTGACAAATAGAGCTACCAAAGATCGTGCTTTAATAGACTTTGATAGTATTTTTATTCCCTTAAAAAGATTAGTGACTTCTCCATCAGATTTTGAGTTGAGTACTGGGCCTAAAAAAAAGGAAGAAAACCTATCAGAACTCAAAACCTTTGAAACTAAACACTTGATTGAAATACTAAAAAATTATAGGGAATTAGAACACTCACTAAATTACAAAAATACCGCTTTAAAGACTCTCAAAGACAGAGGAATTAGTGAACTTGAACTAAAAATGGCAGGGCACTTAACAAACCAATTCTATGAATCTGCTTTAAGGTTTTATATGGACTTCAAAGAAAATTCAAAATTAGCAGTTGTATTCAACCTTTTGACCTTAGTAACAGCCATTTCAGGCGTTATACTTGCCAATAATTTATTTTGGTTTGGAAATATACTTATTGGAATCGCTGTGATTAGCCTTTTATTTTACAGCCTTGTATTGCAAAAGTCATTAAAAAATCAGTCTGAATTCTATATGCTTTTATCCTTTAATTTCCTTAAAAAATCATTTGTTTTAATAATTTTAGGTCTCCCCTTCTTTTATTTATACAGAGTCTATTTCATTCGAAAAATGGAAGAAGAATTACTGAAAATATCCTAGGTATTGAATTACTTATAATATCTTTACAAAAAATATACAAAATGTCCATTAAAGAACAAGATCTACAGCAAGTTTCAAAATTGAATAGTATTGAAGATGCTATAAATGACATCCGATTAGGAAAAGTTGTTGTAGTCGTAGACGATGAAAATAGAGAAAATGAAGGAGACTTTATTGCCGCGGCAGAGAAAGTAACTCCAGAAATGATCAATTTCATGGCCTTACATGGACGTGGGCTCATCTGTGCCCCAATTACAGAAAAAAGATGTGATGAATTGGGGTTAAATATGATGGTGCAAAACAATACAGTTTTACACAACACACAGTTTACTGTTTCCATAGATTTAATTGGAAATGGTTGTACAACCGGGATCTCTACCTCAGACCGCTCCAAAACAATTAAATCTTTAGTAGATTTAGACACCAAACCACATGATTTAGGCCGTCCAGGTCATATATTTCCCCTAAAAGCAAAAAATGGCGGCGTACTTCGGCGTACAGGACACACCGAGGCTGCAGTAGACTTGGCGCGCTTGGCAGGCTTAAAGCCTGCAGGAATTTTGGTCGAAATTTTAAATGATGACGGGTCTATGGCCCGCTTTCCTGAATTGAAAAAGGTTGCCAAAAAGTTTGACTTAAAAATAATTTCCATAGAAGATTTAGTGGCATACAGAATGGAGCATGATTCTTTAATAAAGAAAAAACATGATTTTCAAATTGAAACACGTTTTGGGGATTTCAGATTAAGATCCTATCAACAAACAACAAATAACGCGGTTCATATTGCACTCACAAAGGGAACTTGGAGTGCGGATGAAACTGTTCCAACTCGTATTAATTCTACCCTTGTCAACAACGACATATTAGGAACACTCACAAATAATGCGGACCAAAAGCTAGACAATATGTTTAAGTTAGTTAATAAGCATGGCAAGGGAGCGATACTGTTTATCAACCAGAGCATCCAAGCTGCAAGCCTTCTTAAAAGATTAGATATTGTAAAAAAGACCCAACAAAAAGGGAAGATAGTCAAAGCACCTAATATTAAAATGGATACAAAAGATTTTGGAATTGGTGCGCAAATTCTTCATGACCTAAACATACATAAGTTAGGCCTAATATCTAACAGTAAACAAACTAAACGCGTCGGCATTATAGGTTATGGCCTAGAGATTATTCGGTATATAAAATACTAATACAGGTTGTTTTTAATAAGTGAAGCCATAGTTTTGGCCCTTTGCTTAACTTCAGCTTCAGTCCATGATAGTTTTATCAAACACGAAATATTACGTCCTATAAAATGGTCGGATTTTTCAAATGTTTTGTGCTTTAAATAGGATAATCCTGCTTTTAATTCTTGACTTAGAGGTACTAGCGATTTTTGCTGTATTAAATGCTCCCATTTTCGAATGTAATGCCAGTTATTATCATAGTAATGAAAACAAACATCAATACCATTTGATTTAAAAGCACTGCTCACCATACGTGCAGTATCTAAATCCTCTAAAAAGAAGTTTAAAAATGCATAGCTTTCTTCACCCCCATCTGGAACGGACCTAAAAGTTAGCCTCTTAATTTTAGACAATTCGTCTCTAATAATTGTGTAGTGTTTTTTTTGAATCGCAATAAAATCATCTAAACGGCGAAATTGAGCTAAACCAACTGCGGCATTTAACTCTGAAATACGAAAGTTGTAGCCTAAGAATGGATGTGTTTCTGCGCCTCTATCTAATCCGTTATGGTCATGACCGTGATCACTAAAGTGATCGGCATTTTTATAATAAGATTTTGAATTGGTAATCATAACACCACCTTCACCACAAGTAACTGTCTTTACAAAATCAAATGAAAAGCAACCTAAATCTCCAACAGTACCTAAAGCTTGTCCCTTATAGGTTCCTCCTATTGCTTGGCAGGCATCTTCAATAAGAATTAAACTGTGTTGGCTACATATGGCTTTTAAAGCCGCTAAATCTGCCATACTGCCACACATATGAACAGGCATAATGGCTTTAGTTTTGGGAGTAATAGCTTCTTTAACAGCAGCAATATCTAATGTAAGCGTGTCATCGATATCAACAATGATAGGAGTTGCACCCAACATAATAATGGCTTCAAAACTTGCTACAAAGGTAAAACAAGGCATAATTACCTCATCACCTGCCCCAATACCTGCTGAGGCAAGGGCTAAACTGACAGCTGCAGTACCACTGGAAAGAAGCTGTGCGTGTTCAACTTTAAAATGCGATTGGATTTCGCGTTCTAGTTCTTTAGCTTTCCAGTGCCCTTGACGCATACCATCAAACCCATAGCGCATCAATACACCACTGTTTAATACGTCGTGAACTTCTTTTTTTTCGGCCTCGCCAAATAATTCAAATCCGGGCATAGTAGTTAATTAATTTCTATAATTGAGTCCTCAAGATTCTTTCTTACCTTTTTCATATCAGCAAAAATATCATCCTCAGCACGATATCCAATGGGCATCAGAAGCACTGAACGCATGCCTTGTTCATTAAGTTTAAAATAACGGTCATATGCCAGTGGATCAAAGCCTTCCATTGGACAGCTATCAATGCCTTGCGTCGCGCAAACAGTCAGCATATTACCTAGGGCTAAATACGCTTGCTTAACACCCCAATTATAGATGTCATCTGGTGACTTACTTTTAAAACTAGAAATAAGACTCTCCCTAAACCTACTCAAAACAGCATCAGGTGTATTTCGAATTGATTTAATAGCTTCAAAATATGAGCGTATATAGGCTTCATCGATATTAATATCTATACAAAATACAAATAAATGAGAGGCTTGTCCTACCTGTTGTTGATTGCTGGAGATCGGAACCAGCTCTTTGAGTATCGTTTTATTATTAACAATAAGCAGCCTTACAGGCTGAAGCCCGTAAGAACTCGCTGTAAGGTTAAATCCCTGTTTAATAACCTCTATTGTAGCGGCTGGGATGGTTTTAGTTGGGTCAAACTTTTTAGTCGCATAGCGCCACTTGAGTGGGTTGATAATGTCCATTTGAAAATTTTTTCAAAAATATAAAATATCATAAAACTATTGATTGTATATTTTATTAATTAATCCATAAAATAGTGACAACCAAACATCAATATAGGGCTTAAATTTTAGCTTGGTAAGTAAATAGATCGAAATACCTGCCTTTTTTAGCAATTAATTCATCGTGAGTTCCTCGCTCAGCTATTTTACCATTTTCTATGACTAGTATTTGATCGGCCTTGCGAATCGTACTTAAACGGTGGGCGATGACAATGGTGGTTCTATTCATGGTAAGTGCACCCAAACTCTTTTGAATTAAAGCTTCGCTTTCGGTATCTAAATTTGAAGTAGCTTCATCTAAAATAATAATTTTAGGGTCTGCTAAAATGGCTCTGGCAATGGCAATGCGCTGTCTTTGTCCTCCAGATAACTTTACGCCTCTTTCTCCAATCAAGGTTTCTAAACCGGCTTCAAACCGATCCGTAAACTCATTGACATAGGCTGCATTTACTGCAGCAAGCAATTGAGCTTCTGTAGCATCTGGTCTTGGAAACAGTATGTTCTGACGTATGGTTCCTTCAAACAAAAACTCATCTTGTAAAACAACGCCTAGATGTTTTCTAAAACTCTTTAATTTGACTTTAGATAAATCATAACCATCTATGGTAATTAATCCCGATTGTGGATTTAAAAAGGTAGCGGACAATCCTGCAATCGTAGATTTTCCAGAGCCTGAACTCCCTACCAAGGCTATTACGGATCCCGAGGAGGCTTCAAAGTTTATGTTATGTAAAACATCTTTGCCTTTTTCATAGGCGAAAGATACTTCATTAAACACAATCTCTCCTTTAAAATTTTGGAGTTCAATTGTTCGGTTTATGTCGTCTTCCTCGGCTTCCATATTCATTAATTCTTCGCTGCGATCTAAGCCCGCCAAGGCCTCCGTAAGCTGACTTCCTATATTACTCATTTGTACAATTGGCGCTACCATAAATGCCAACAGGAAGGTGAATTGTAAAAAGTCTCCAGGCGTTATTTCGCCTTTAATCATATAATGACCACCTATTCCCATAATACCGGTGGTCGCTAAACCAATTAAAAAAGTGGAAGAACTGGTCATTATAGCTGTTGCCGTTAAACTTTTTTTAACATTTTGGAATATAGAGGCTACTCCTGCAGCAAAAATAGCACTTTCCTGCGCCTCTGCATTAAAGGCTTTAATGACACGAACCCCTGCTAAGGTCTCTGTCAATCGTCCCTTAACCTCTGCATTAATTTTACCTCTATCTCGAAAAATAGGACGTATATGTTTAAATGCTTTGAGAGCAATCACTGCAAAAATTGATAAAGGAATAAAGGTAAAAAGCGTCATCCAGACATTCATGTTTAATAAAATAATCAGGGTTAAAATTGCCGTAAATGAACCTCCAACAAGTTGAACAAGTCCTGTTCCAATAAGGTTCCTAACGCCTTCTACATCACTCATAATTCTAGAAACCAAAGCTCCGGATTTGGTGTTGTCGAAAAAGGAAATTGGCAATGACAATACTTTCTTTTGGACTTGGGCGCGCAGTTCGCTAATTAAATATTGAGCTTGAATACTCAATACTTTAGTTAATAAAAACGAGGTCAAGGCCTGTACTACAATAGAACCAATAACAATCCAAATTAAGGAGAATAACAAACCGTAATCAATGTTGGGAACAACCTCATCTAAGAGTACCTTGCTTTGCAGCGGCAGGACAAAACCTGCTAAACTGCGTATCACTATAAGTAATAACCCGAGAAAGACTAGGTTTCGCCGCGGCCAAATAATTGTTTTAAAGGCTTGTTTTAAGGATACTTTTGGTTTGGTTTTTTTTGCAGGCGATTGTAAATGTTGCATAAATTTAAATTAGATTACAAATATAGGATTAATAAAACCTTACAATTTCAAAAATTACAGATTTGTTAATTTAGCAAAACTCTTAATATAAGTTGGTTGTATTTTTAAGCCTTTTGGAATGAATGAAAGAAATAAAGTAATAAAAAACCCATAACTAATGTTATGGGCTTTTTTATGCGGAGAATGAGGGATTCGAACCCCCGGAGGTGTGACCCTCAACAGTTTTCAAGACTGCCGCATTCGACCACTCTGCCAATTCTCCAATGCGGTGCAAATATAAAGGGTTTTTGGGTCTTTCAAATACTTTTATTAATTATTTTTTAAAAAATAAAAGTCGCATTATAAGGGATCCTAATTTTATTTGTAAATTGAGATTTTTAGTTAATTTACCAATTATGAAATGGCAGGAGGCCCTGAATGATTTTTCTTTGTATTTAAAAATTGAACGTGGCATGTCAAAACATACCGTAGACAATTATTCATTGGATGTAAATAAGTTAATTCTCTATTTAGAAACTCATACTATGTCCTTGGGACCGCTTCAAATATCAGCCAAAGAAATTCAAGCGTTTATTTACGAAACTGCCAAAAACAGTACGCCTAGAACCCAGTCTAGAATGATCTCTGGCTTGCGTAGCTTTTTTGATTATTTAATCTTTGAAAATTACATTAAAACCAATCCTTTAGATCGTATAGAAGCTCCTAAAATAGGACGTAAATTACCCGATACGCTCTCCGTCAGTGAGATCGACCTTATCGTAGCTGCTATTGATCTGAGCCAAGCACATGGAGAGCGCAACCGAGCAATAATAGAAACCCTTTACAGCTGTGGGCTACGGGTCAGTGAACTAACCGAATTAAAGATTTCAGATTTGTTTTTTGAAGAAGGATTTATCAAAGTCACAGGTAAAGGCGATAAACAACGTTTTGTACCTATTGGACCCTTGACGCAAAAGTATATCAAGCTTTATAAAAATCACTGGCGACAAACCCTTAAAATTGAAGCAGCTTTTAATGACACCTTATTTTTAAACCGTCGCGGTAAACAACTTACAAGGGCCATGATTTTTACAATCGTAAAATCATTAGGAGAAAAAGCAGAAATTCAAAAAAAAATTTCACCACATACCTTTCGCCACTCATTTGCCACTCATTTGCTAGAAAATGGTGCGGACTTAAGAGCCATTCAAATGATGCTAGGGCATGAAAGTATCACAACAACAGAAATCTATATGCATGTCGATAAAAGCCATCTTAAAGAGGTGATAACTAAATTTCATCCCAGAAACTGAAAGAGTCTTATTTAGCAATATTAACGGCACGTGTTTCACGAATAACCGTCACTTTTACTTGTCCAGGGTAGGTCATATCGGTTTGGATTTTTTGAGAAATCTCAAATGATAAGCTTCCCGCTTTATCATCATTTACCTTTTCACTCTCCACGATTACACGAAGTTCTCGACCTGCTTGAATAGCATAAGCTTTTTGAACGCCTCCAAATCCTAGTGCAATATCCTCTAAATCTTTTAAGCGTTGAATGTAAGAGTCTAAAACTTGGCGTCTAGCACCAGGGCGTGCTCCAGAAATAGCATCACATACTTGAACAATAGGCGACATTAAAGATTTCATTTCAATCTCGTCGTGGTGGGCTCCAATGGCATTGCAAACCTCTGCATTTTCTCCATATTTCTCTGCCCATTGCATCCCTAATATCGCATGTGGCGTTTCCATGTCTGTTTCCGCATCAGGAACTTTCCCTATATCGTGAAGAAGACCAGCTCTTTTAGCCAACTTAGAATTAATTCCTAACTCTGCGGCCATAACTCCACAAAGCTTGGCTACTTCTCTAGAGTGCTGCAATAGGTTTTGACCATAAGAAGAACGGTATTTCATACGTCCAACCATTTTAATTAGTTCGGGGTGCAGCCCGTGAATCCCTAAATCAATTACGGTGCGTTTACCGACTTCAATAATTTCTTGTTCTATTTGTTTTTGAGTTTTCTTGACGATTTCCTCAATCCGCGCTGGGTGGATACGACCATCTGTAACTAATTTATGTAAGGACAGGCGCGCCACCTCTCTTCTAACGGAATCAAAACAAGACAATATAATGGCTTCTGGTGTATCATCTACAATAATCTCTACACCTGTTGCAGCCTCAATAGCTCTAATATTACGACCTTCTCGACCAATGATCCGACCTTTAACATCATCTGATTCTATATTAAAAACAGAGACACAGTTATCAACTGCTTCCTCTGTTCCAATCCGCTGAATGGTATTAATAATAATTTTTTTAGCGTCTTGCTCAGCTGTTAATTTTGCTTCCTCCATAGTGTCTTGAAGGTAGACCATAGCATCGTCTTTAGCTTCAGACTTTAAGGATTCAACCATCTCTTCTTTTGCAGCATCAGCAGATAATCCAGAAATAACTTCAAGTTGCTGAATTTGACTTTTATGTGCTTTTTCAACTTCCTCTTTTCGTTTGTTTAAGAGGTCTGAGCGGTGTTCATAATCCTTGATTTTTGATTCAAGATCAGCAGCTAATTTTTTATTTTTTGAAAGCTCTGAAGAAATTTGTGATTCTTTATCTCTTGTGCGCTTTTCTACCTCGCTAATTTTTTTCTCTCTTGAAAGAATAACTTGTTCGTGTTCAGTTTTAAGCTCTAAAAAACGTTCTTTAGCTTGAAATATTTTATCCTTTTTTCTAGCCTCTCCTTCTGCTCTTGCTTTAGAAATAATAGAATTAGCATCTCGTTTGGCATTTTTAGTCACCTGGGAAGCATTATTTTTTTCGCGTACTTTTGAAACCACCAAGCCTAAGACAAGTCCTAAAATAGCAGCAACAGCAGCGATGAGTATTATGTTAGTTTCCATGAGTATTAGTTAAATTTAAAAAAAAAGCCTACATCAATCTGGATTTTGTATAAACTCCATAAATACAAGATTTAGAGTTGAAAAGCTG
>TARA_Y100000385_G_scaffold291937_1_pt1 | contig 13522 bp, 11 predicted proteins | sample TARA_Y100000385 | Tara Oceans TARA_Y100000385 (sample SAMEA2620980) | marine metagenome | biome: marine biome (ENVO:00000447); feature: surface water layer (ENVO:00002042); material: "saline water (ENVO:00002010), including plankton (ENVO:xxxxxxxx)" | depth 5 m
CGAGGGGTTGGAGGAGAACGACCATACCAGATGAGTGGCGACCTGGCTGTCTGTTGAATAGTGGATTGACGATCCTTTCGCCGCTGGTTCACTTGCGCTCATGAGCGCGGCATTACACGGCCTTGATGTGTGTTATTGGTTTTTCCAGCGCGGTGATCTTTTTTCAAGAAATGCGCCCATGGCCTCGCTGACATCGGCAGTGCGGGCAACAAGCGCCTGCTGTCGGTCCTCAAGCGCCATAGCGGCATCCAATGACGGGGCGTCGATACCGAAGTTCAAGCCATCTTTGGTTAAGCGTAAGCCCATCGGCGAAGTTAAGAGCATGTCGGTAATGTATTGCCCGGCTGTGGTGGCGAGCGCATCCTCATTGACCACCTCGGAGACTAAGTTAACCTGCAATGCGCGTTCAGCAGTGATGAACCTTCCGGTCATCATGAGTTCACTGGCTATCGACAAACCCACCAGCCGCGGTAACAGATAACTGCAACCCATATCGCAGGCAGTTAAGCCAGCACGTATGTAGGCGGCATTCATTTTTGCAGTGGTCGCGGCGATGCGTATGTCTGAGGCGAGCGCGAGACTAAATCCACCGCCACAAGCTGCGCCTTGGACCAGCGCAATAATGGGCTGCGGACAGCGCCGCATTGCTCTATAAATATCAGAGATGCTGCGCTGCATGGCCAGCAGTGCCTGCGGCGAATCATCATCTCCCCAACCTTCCGACTGTAAATCTAGCCCTGCACAGAAGGCCCTGCCAGTCGCTCTGAGCACGACAACGCGCACATCTTGTCGGTTTTTGAGGGCCTCAAAAGTCTCTCTCAAAGCAGTGATTAAAGGCTTGTTCATTGCATTTAATGCTTCGGGACGATTCATGGTCAGCCAAAGCGTTTCATCTTTGAGTTCTTGTAGCAGTGCGTCAGTCACAGTGTTTAATCCATATAGCGTTGGTGATTATTGACTCGGTTAGTCGCGGTCAAAGTGAGCGTGCGATCAACAGTCGCATAATCTCTGAGGTGCCACCATGGATGGTATCGATGCGCGCGTCTTTGTAGAGTTGCGCGATAGGGTACTCATTCATCCAGCCGTAGCCTCCAAAGAACTGCACGCAACGGTTTATACCGTCTACCTCGCGTTCGGTTATCCAAAGCTTCGCCATGGAGGCGGTAGCAGCATCCAACTCGCCTTGGAGCAATAAATTTGTACAGTGATCGAGGAAGGCTTTGCCAATGGTGACTTCGGTTTTTATGTCGGCCAATGAGAAAGCGGTATTTTGAAAATCCAGTAATGATTGCCCAAAGGCTTGGCGTTCTTTGGTGTACTCCACCGTCAGGGTCAGCGCGCGTTCGAGCATGCCAAGTCCCATTACCGCTATACCAAGACGCTCTTGGGGCAATAACGCCATCAATTGCGCAAAGCCTTTACCGGGAACACCACTAAGTACGTTACCAAGAGGGAGTCTTACGTCGTCAAAAAAAAGTTCCGAAGTGTCTTGCGCATCGCGGCCCACCTTGTCGAGATTTTTACCCCGCGTGAAGCCTGCCCGGTCACCCTCCACGAGGAAAATTGAGATCTTGTCAGCGCCATCATCCATTTCTGTTTTGGCGCACAGCAATACTAAATCCGCCATTTGGCCATTGGAGATAAAGACCTTACTGCCGTTGATCACCCACTCGTCACCATCTCGGACTGCACGGGTTCGCATACCTTGCAGGTCAGAGCCTGCGCCAGGCTCAGTCATGGCGATGGCTAAAATGGCATTACCGGAGACGACCTTGGGTAGCCATTTGGCTTTCTGGTCTGGTGTGCCATGCTCGATGAGGTAAGGTGCTGAGATCATGTTGTGCACTGGCACCCCCCAGCCCTCAAGACCGCGCTCAGCAAAGGCTTCCATAATTGCCCGCTCGTAGCGGAAATCCACTCCCAAGCCGCCATACTCCTCAGGTACCAGAACGCCGAGCATCCCGAACTCGCCAGCAGCTAACCACGCATCACGATCTACCTGCTTGTTTCGATTCCACCGTTCAATGGTTTCAGGTGGCGCTGTCTTGTCCAGAAACGTAGTGAGACTATTCTGAAAAAGGGTCAGGGCTTCATCAGTGTGTGCGAGCATTATCTTATTCCGATAGTGAGCTTGGTTTAGACCAGTTTAGTCATTTGCTTGAAAAGATCGTCCCTCAGCACCTCGATGGACAGTTCTCCCGCTAGGGCCTTGAGCACCTGAGCCTTGCCGTGGTCACTGTGACAATAAGCGCTGATCTGCGCGTCAAAATCGCGCTGTAAGATCCGCATCAGTAAGCGACGTCGCCTTGAGAGGTGCTTTTGTTCAATCACCCCAGCTGCACTGGCCTCTGTTAAGTACCTTTGGATTCCTTGCCATAGCATCTCTACACCCTCTTGCTTCACGGCGATGGTGTCGAAAATTTGGATCGGTACCGGAGACTGCAGTAACGAGAGGGAATCCTGAAGGTCGGCGCGGGTTTTTTGAGTGCCGTCTTTGTCAGCTTTGTTAATGACAAACACGTCACCGGCTTCGGTGAGACCGGCCTTGTTGGCTTGAAAAATATCTCCCCAACCCGGGTTTAACACGACCGTCACTACTGTCGCCAAGTCCATCACATCCAGTTCGACCTGGCCAATGCCCAGCGTCTCTAAGAGGATCAAGGGCCATCCGCAGGCCTCGAGCAACTGAATGGCCGTCGCCGTCGCTCTAGCCAGCCCCCCACTCTCTCCCTTAGATGCCATTGAGCGGATGAATACCCGATCGCCTAATCCGTGGCTTTGCATACGAACGCGGTCACCTAATAGCGCGCCGCCAGAAAACGGCGATGAGGGGTCCACGGCTAGCACCGCAGTCTTGTCATAAGACGCTGTGGTGTGGGACAGGAGGGCGCTGATGAGCGTAGATTTTCCAGCGCCGGGCGGGCCGGTAATGCCAATAACAATCGATTTAGCCTCTGCACCCGCCATCGCGGTCCGCAATTGCATTTCTACTTCCGGATTTCGTTCGATTTGGCTCAGTAGCCGTGCAAGGCTAGCGCGATCCCCCGCGATGGCAGATGTAAGTAACGTCTGCGTCGTCGGTGCGCTCATGACGATTATTTGATACCGGTCAGCCGCTCGGCGGCATCCACAATATCGATCAATTGTGACCCGGGTGGATAAACCTCCACCCCCAATGCTTCGAGTTGCCTGGCGGCATGGGGTGGAATCGTACCGCCAGCGAATATGGGTAGACCAGGGCGTGTAGTCTGCACGTTCTCTATTGCCCTGATGGCCACATCAATGTGGCCACCGATATTGAGACCTACGAGGTCAACGTCTTCATCAACGGCAGCAGCGACAATATCCTGTGTATTGGCCATGCCAATCATGATGACCTCAAAACCTGCGTCACGCAGTGCTCTGGCGACAATGGTGGGTCCGCGCCAGTGGCCATCAAGGCCCGTCTTGGCCATTAGTATCCGTTTTTGCACCCTAGCTCCTCCCAGCAGAAATCACGTCTGTATCGGGGTATCCCAGTTTCCAAATACCTCTCTATACACGTTGCCAATTTCACCCAAGGTCACTTCAGCAGACATCGCTTCCATCATCGCAGGCATGATGTTTGTATCGCTTCGACAGTCGGTTTCCAGTCGTTTCAGAGCGGAGGTGGCGGCCTTTTCATGGCGTGTTCTCAGTACGTCCTTGAGGCGTTCTGTGGCCACGTCAAAGGCATCATCCGTACCCATAAACCCATCAACTTCAAAGGGTGATTCGTCGTCCGGGAAACAATTCACCCCGATGACCTTCTGGTCGCCGTTTTCCATGTCCATGAACTCTTTATATTGGTTCTCGGTGGCTCGCATATGGAGCCAGCCTGAATCCAAAGCAGCCAGATAGCCTCCTTGAGTCTGGATTTCCTCAAAAAACTCCCAAGCTTTTTCGGCCAGTTGAGCGGTGAGTGTCTCGACATAGTAAGAGCCACCCAAAGGATCAGTGACGTTGGATATACCGGTTTCTTCCTGCAAGATCTGCTGGATTCGGACCGACATCTGATGCGCATGCTCGGAAGGAATCGAGAGGGCTTCGTCGTAGCCCGAAACGCCCAGCGATTGCACACCCCCAAAGACCGCACCCAATGCCATCAAGGTGCCTCTGACCATATTATTGAGCGGTTGCTGGTAGGTCATTTTTGAGCCGGCTGTCACACAGTGAATGCGCAAATTAGCGATTTTAGGATCAACGATGTCGTACCTTTGGCGCAAGAGATCAGACCACATGAGCCTTGCTGCCCTCATTTTGCAGGCTTCTTCAATGAACTCGATCGAAGCTCTGAAGCTAACGCCACCACAAGCCTTGGCCGCTTTAGCCAAATCAATATTACCTCTGCGCTGAATCTCGTCCAGATACTCAACGGCATTGGCGAATAAGACCCCCAACTCTTGGTCTGGAGTCAGTCCTGTATCTGCGGCGTTATAACCGGCGATTGATACAGGTACCCAGTAAGGTAGATAACGGTCACAGAATTCGATGATATCGGCATTAAACCTTAGGCCCGGCTGAGTAGGGATCTGTTCTTTGGTGACGCATCCCAGGTAAGTCAGGTTAAAGTCGCTCTGCCCGGTGCCGGGTAGCTTGGCCAGATCGAATCCCCGCTGTTGTGCGACGGTCCAGTAAGCTGCCAAGGCAAAGGGAGCATGTTGAACAACAGCGCCGCCCGCATGGCCAAAAGTGCTGTCTACCGGCAAGCCATCTGTGCAGATCGCCGTATCACGAATGCTCTGCATAACGGCACCGGTTAATCCTACGTCCTCTCTGCGTGCTACCACCTCAGGATGGTCAACGTTGTAGCAGTGATCCCCAGTGTTCCGATCATGCTCCATGATGAAGCCGGTTTCGCCATTTTTTAGCAAAAATTTGATCCGCTCATTCTCGTCTTCAGGCTTACCGAATCCACTGAGTTGAAAAATCCGCCAAGGTTTACTGCGGTAGCCCGATGGGTGGAAGCCTCTATGGTAGGGCGCCTCGCCCGGGTTCGAAGCGACTCTGGACCTATGTTCCTCTGGAATGTCACTGTCGGTGTAGAAGGACTGCAGCTCGATACCAGAGCGCGAGTAGACGGCTTTATCGGTAGGGTTTTTCTGCATGAGTACGCCGCTTTTTTTAAGTTTTAGGCTGGTAGAGAATCAAAGCATACAATAATTTACTTATCAGTATCGCATTGATACTCTCTGGTTATAAATAGAAAAACAGGAGCATCAATGTTTTCCGCAAACAACGCTACGCTGGGCCTGACAGCGACCGAGCGCGTCCACATGGGCCGTAGAGTGGCCGATGCGTTAGCAGAGGAAGTCCAGACTTTGGGTGCTAAACGCGTGTTCCTTCTTGTCAGTACCACGCTTCGAAACGCCACAGACGAAATCGGTGAAATAGAGGCCGCGTTGGGTGATTCGGTGGCGTGTGTGTTCGACGGCATCAAGGCCCACGCCCCAAGATCAGACGTCCTTGCTGCCCTTGAGGCGGCTCGCGCAGCAGAGACTGACCTTATCATTACCGTAGGGGGCGGCTCTGTTACTGACGCAGGTAAGGTCATCGCCTTAGGCTTAAAACACGGCTTCCAGAAGCACGAGGATTTCGAGGGTTACTATGTCTATGTGGACGAGGCTGGTGAGACGGTAGTCCCGCAGTTTGATGCGCCGGAGATCAGGGTGATCTGTTGTCCAACGACGCTCTCGGGTGGCGAATTCAACACCATGGGAGGTGTCACGGACGACAAGGACAATAAAAAGCAGGGCTATACACACCGGATGATGGCCCCAATAGCCATTGTACTTGACCCGGCGCTGACTGTTCATACGCCCGAATGGCTCTGGTTTTCTACTGGCGTGAGAGCACTTGACCACGCGCTCGAGGCGCTGGGGTCGACCCATTCAAACCATTTTTGTGACGGCATTGCAGGAAGCGCAATCCGATTACTCAGTAATGCATTACCCGAGGTCAAATCTGACGGTGCGGATCTTGATGCGCGTCTGCGTTGTCAGGTAGGCGCTTGGCAATCCATGATTCCAGTGATTGGAGGCGTGCCGATGGGCGCAAGCCACGCGATTGGACATGTACTGGGCGGGACTGCCGATGTCCCCCACGGTTACTGCTCCTGTGTGATGGCTCCCTCCGTGCTCGCCTTCAATGAATCAGTCAATGGCGATAAGCAAAGGCAGATTAGTATGTGCATGGGCCAGCCAGATCGCGCGGCCAGTGAGCTTGTGGATGAGTTCATTACCGCACTGGGAATGCCGCGAAGCTTGACGGCTGTTGGTATTACCGAGGAGCAGTTAGATCTTATCGCTGAATACACCATGCTGGATTTTTGGTCTCGTACGAACCCGAGGGAGATAAAGGGTCCGGCAGACGTACGCGGTATTTTAGAGATGGCCCTCTGACTGATGATCCACGCAGCTATTAAGCCTGATCTCGATCTTAAAAACGAAGTGTCAGACTTCAAGAGGAGACGCATTCGTGAGGAGGCATGTGGCCTCTTTTATGAGATGGGTTATGAGAGAACAACACTTGATGCTATTGCGAAACGTCTCAAGGTAACGAAACCCTTTTTGTACAAGCACTACGACAATAAGGGGGAGCTGCTATATGAAATATGTCGTACCGGTATCGCGCTCTCTCTGGATGCTGTCAGTGCGGCCTGTGCGCAACCTAGATCCGCTACTGAAAGACTCCAGGGACTCGCTGAATCAGTACTGGGAGTCATCTTTGAGTATCAAAAATTCATCGTGGTATACACGAGAGAGGAGAAAAATCTGCGGCCTGAAGAAGCACGAGAAATCAGAGAGCAGAGAAAACTGTTCGACCATCAATTGGCTGAGTTGCTTCGCGAAGGCGATCAAACAGGCGAATTTAAGATCTCTGATCCGCTGCTGACGGCCAATACAATTGGCGGCGTCATAACCTGGATTGCACTGTGGTATTCGTCAGATGGCAAACGATCAAAATTAGCAATACTGACGCACACGCTGGAGATGATCAGCACAATTGTCGCGGCAAGCCAGCCTCTCCATTCCCGCAGTGTTTTGCCTGAGCAGCCCGCAAATCTCTCTGCAATCAAATCGGGTATTGCCAAGCGAGGCGGGGCCGATGAGTAATGACCAAGCTGTGACAGCAGATCCTAGAGTACTTCCCAGAGAGCGTTGCGTTACGCGATATTTACTGGATGACCTTGCCCGGACTCAGCCGCAGAAAGAGTTTGCGGTATTTCAAGACGGAGATTCCTGGTCTTATGAAGCAGTGCGGCACAAGGTCCGCGCGCTCGCCGCGGGTTTCGCAAAGCAAGGAGTAGCGCAGGGCGATCATGTCGCGGTCTGGATGTTTGACAGTAAAGAAGCCATCCTGACTTTTTTTGCGATCAATTACTTGGGCGCGGTTTTTGTCCCCCTGAATACCGCATTTAAGGGGCAGGTCCTCAGTCACGTCTTAGTGGTCTCGGACGCATCGCTGATGGTGGCACATGGACAGTTGCTTGAGCGCCTTGACGCGACGGAAGCGGCTAGTATTTCCAAAATCATTCACTTGGGTGCCAGCTCCGCCACAACTGGTTTTGAGCTTGTCGATTACTCAACGGTCTCTGATGAGACTGCGGCGCCTCCGGAGCTGTTGAGACCCATTGAGCCTTGGGACACGCAATCGATTATTTTTACCAGTGGAACGACGGGACCCTCAAAGGGCGTGCTGTCTTCATATCTCCATATTTTCACCAACGCTGGGCCAGAAACTTGGCATTTCGTGACAGGCGATGATCGTTTCCTCATCAATATGCCGATCTTCCACATCGGTGGTATGGGCGTCATTTTTGTCATGCTGTGTCGCGGTGGGTCGATCGCGGTCATGGACGGATTCGACACCGAGCAGTTTTGGCCTTTTGTAAAGGAAAGCCAGACCAGCGCTTTTTTTCTGCTCGGTGTTATGACGACATTCTTGCTTAAAAAGGAGCCCTCTGAGCAAGATAAGGACCACAATGTTCGACTCGCTTTTATGGTGCCACTGACGGAAACCTGCACCGAGTTCCATGAGCGATTTGGAATTGATGTCTATACGATTTTTAATATGACCGAAATCTCATCGCCGATTGTCTCCGAGCCTAATCCGACCAAACGCGGCACGTGCGGTAAGAAAAGGGATGGAGTGGACGTGAGGCTCGTCGATGAAAACGATTGCGAAGTGGCGCTTGGTGAGATCGGTGAAATGATTGTAAGAACCGATCGACCATGGGGCATGAACAGCGGCTATTACAAAAATCCAGTGGCTACAGCAAAGGCCTGGCGTAACGGGTGGTTTCACACTGGAGATTGCTTTCGCCAAGACGAAGAGGGCTATTTTTACTTCGTTGACCGGATGAAAGATGCAATGCGGCGTCGTGGAGAAAATATCTCTTCATTTGAGGTAGAGGCAGAGGTGGTCGCTTATCCCGGCGTGAGAGAGGCTGCTGCTTACGCTGTGCCCAGCGAGCTGGGTGAGGACGACGTCATGATCTCGGTCGCGTCCGTAGCAGGCAAAGATATTGATCACGCCACGCTGCTGAAATTTTTAGGTGATCGGATGCCTTATTTTATGGTTCCTCGCTATATCAGAATCCTCGAAGAACTGCCGAAAACACCTTCATCCAAGGTCATGAAGCACGTTTTGAGAGCCGAGGGTGTTACATCGGATACTTGGGATCGTGAGCAGCACAACATCGGTTTTAAAAGAGATAAAAAAATTAGCTAGCTACTCAAAAAATGCGTAAATAACGAGGAAGGGGACAGACCATGAGAATACAAAATCACGCGAGGTGGCTTACCGGGCTGCTATTTTTAGCAAGTTCTGGAAGTGCACTGGCGCAGGAAAATATATTGGAAGAGGTGGTGGTGACCGCTACGAAACGCGCTTTAGCCCTTCAGGACCTTGCTGGCTCAGCCAATGTACTGGGAGCCGATAGATTGGGGCCGGGAGGAATCCAAGAAGTCAGGGATATGCAAGTAGATATTCCGAATCTCTCGATTGGCGATCAGTTTGGCTTCGCCCGAGTATTCATGCGCGGTATCGGTATGACTAGTATCGATATAGGTGGTGAGGGTGCGGTGGCCTTCCTTCAAGACGGCGCAATTGTCCCCAGGCCGGCTGCCCAGTTAATGGGGATGTTTGACCTGAGCCAGGTAGAGGTACTGCGGGGTCCTCAGGGAACGCTCTATGGACGAGGTGCAACGGGAGGGGCTATTAACATGGTGACAGCCAAGCCCGGGAAAGAGCTTGGTGGATATCTAAGCGTGACCGCAGGCAACTATAGCCTGGCGCAGTTTAAAGGCGCAATCGACGTGCCTATGGGTGATGCGCTGTCTATGCGCCTCGCCGCAAGCCTCGATACCAGAGACGGCTACGGCAACAACGTCTTTACGGGATCAGACGTCAACGACCGTGATGCCAGTGCTTATCGAGCGACCTTTGTCTATGACGCTGGCGGCCCGCTTACGGCAACGCTCTCTGCGCAATACTATGAGGAAGACGATAACAACTATGCCTTCAGTTACTTCGGCCAGTCTCAGGGGTCTAGCATACCCGTACCCTTCGGCGTGCCCATCCTCGGTGGCAATACCGTCGATATGGTGGGCGGTGACTTTTACGATATTAACTCCGATCAGGAGCCTATCAATGATCGTGATGGTCAGTTGATCAATCTTACGATTGACTATGCTTTCAACGATAGTTGGAGCTTAAAATCTGTGACCTCCTCGCAAAGTATGGATCGATTTCTCCGAGATGATCTCGACTCAACGGATGCTAATTTGTTTGGGCAGAACAACTATACCGAGGAAAGCGATTCGTTTGGTCAAGAGCTGATCCTTAACTTCTCGAGCGATCGGCTCGACGTGCTGAGCGGAGTGATGTATTTCGAAGAAGAGTTATACGGAGAAGTAAAGGTTCCACTTACAAACATCTGTTTTTTGTTGGCGCCCGCTGCCTGCGGCACCCCAGTAGGAGAATTCCTTAACGGTGGGAACTATCTGCAGGACGGCGATGTAGACATAGAGGCTTGGGGTGCCTACGTGGAAGCTACTTACAGCCTTTCGGATAATTGGACACTGATCGGTGGGCTTCGTTACAACTATGAAGAGCGAGATGGCACGGGCTCATTTATTTTTGATGCTATTTCCCTGAATGTGCCAACGAATCAGAGAGAGAGTTGGAACGATTTAACCCCTAGGGTGACGCTCCAGTACTCTCCGAATGACAGCATGATGTTATACGCCACCTATACTGAGGCCTTTAAGTCTGGCGTGATTAATACGGGAAGTACTAGCCCACCCCTTGACCCTGAGACCGTTGATGCCTTTGAGCTGGGAATTAAAGGCCAGAATAGCAGTGGCACCTTAAAGTACTCGGTTGCCGCATTTTTCTATGATTATCAAGACATGCAAATCTCTTTCGTCGATGAGACCAGCACGGTATCAACAATCAATGCTGCAGAGGCTGAGAACTCCGGTCTTGAACTGGAGCTGGAAGGTACTTTTGGAAATGGGTTTTCCTTCGATTTTTACCTTACTTACCTCAGTGCCGAGTATCAGGAGTTTTTTAACGGCGATTATGCCAATGGCTTCGCGATTGCTGATCTGAGCGGAAACACCCTACCCAATGCTCCTGAGAGCACTGCAAAACTCGGTTTAAATTGGGAAGGTGAGGTTGGCAATGGCGTCTTGCGGCTGCGCGGTGAGGCGTATTATCAGGATGATGTTTATTTCACAGAGTGGAACCGAGCGGACGCGTATCAAGCTTCCTATGAGCAATACAATGCCTCGGCGGAGTACTCGTGGAATGACCAGTGGCAACTGAGTGTGTGGGGCCGGAACCTCAGTGACGAGGAGGTGATGTCGAACAATATCATCACGGCGCCGCTTTATGATTCGCTCAGAGTGGGTGCGGTCTTACCTCCACGAACCTACGGCGCTACCGTTACCTTCCAGTTCTAGCGCCTGCTAGAGCTGTAGCGAGGTCAGGGGGTGACTCACTTTAGTTTTAATCCAATGGATCCTGAATTGCTTCAGGATCCTTATCCCACTTTTCGGAAGATGCGTGATACAGATCCCATTCATCGGTCTGACCTGGGTTTTTGGGTGACCACTAGATATGAAGACTGCCGCTCTGTCCTGATAGATAAATCGTTTGGACAGGGTGATTTCGCTAAAAACATCCAGCTTTTTTACGACGACTCTTTCGACGTATTAGCGCAGCCCGCATACGCATGGCTCTCCCGCGTTTTTGTGATGCAGGATCCACCGCAGCACACCCGAGTCCGGGACCTTGTTGCGGGAGCTTTGACTCATAAGCGCGTTAGGGAAATGGCGCCACGGATACGACAATTGGCGCAACAACAGCTACATCAATTTGCCAAAAGCGACGACGCAAATTTCATCACGGACTTTGCCTACCTGTTTCCCACTCTGGTGATGTGCGACATGCTGGGGATGAAGGAAGAGGAGTTTTCCTGGGAGCTTTTGGCTCAGCTCAATCAGGCGGTGGCAGATACCTTCCCTGTTTTTGAGACGCGAGCGCTAGACCCAGAGGAGCTTGCCCTGGCGAATAGCCAGATGGAGTTCCTCACAGAATTTTTTGACGATTTGTTTCAACGGCGTAAGAAAAATCCTCGAGACGACCTCACAACAGCTATGGTCAGAGCGGGTGGCAGGGGCGATGCGCTAACAAAAGAGGAATTGAGTACCTCGGTTATTGGCCTTTTTGGCGCTGGATTTGAGACAACAGCCCACATGATAGGAAACGGGCTTTTTTGTCTCGGAGACAATCCGGATCAACGGCTTAAATTGCAGGGAAACATCGGTTTAGTCGACGCAGCCGTTGAGGAAATCCTTCGTTTCGAATCGTCTTTGCAAGCGACATATCGAACCGCTCTGGAGCCGAGAGAAATCGCTGGACAGGAAATTCAGGCCGGTGATCGTGTTTTGACTATTGTCGCAGCGGCAAATCGGGACGAGCGTCATTTCGATAATCCTGAGGCATTTGACATCAGCCCAAGAGAACAAAAGCCCTTAACGTTTGGGGGCGGTATCCATTACTGCGTTGGTGCCGCGCTGGCTAGGTTGGAGGGCAAAATATTTTTGGAGGAGCTTTTTTCGGAGTACCCGGATTTTGAGGTAGATATTGATTCTGCGAGCCTTCGTGGTGCCTTCTTGTTTCGTGGTTATCAGGATTTGAGAGTTAGGCTGGGGGGCAAGTGATGCAGACAGAGCAGCAGAAGAAGCTGGCTCTTGGTCTCTTTATGCCCAACTGTTCAAATATGCCGTCTATCTCAACTCATCGTGTTGTCGAAGATCAGTGGACCTATGAACACAATGAAGCCATTGCACTTGCTGCAGAGCGCTATGGTTTTGATTACTTGTTCCCAGTATCACGCTGGCGAGGTTTTGGTGGAGATACTAACTTTCTTGGCACCTCTCTCGAAACGACGACTTGGGCAGCCGCCCTTTTGCGAGCAACCCGTTCGATTCAGGTGTTTTCAACCGTTCATATCCCTCTATTTCACCCTTTTGTCGTTGCAAAGATGGGCTCTACGTTGGCGCACATGAGCGGCAATCGCTGGGGACTCAATATCGTGAGCGGATGGAGTCAAAGGGAATTCGGTATGATGGGAGTCCCCCTAGCGGAACACGCCCGCCGTTACGAGCGGACCAGCTGTTTTGTAGAAATTCTCAGAAAACTTTGGACGCCTAGCGAGCAACCATTTGACTACGAATGTGACTGGTATTCGGTGCAAGGTGGAGAGTCCTCACCCGTGCCCGATGTTCACCCCATGATTGCTAATGCCGGTGTATCCGAGGATGCAAAAAATATGACGGCTCGTTTGTGCGATTGGGCCTTTATTTCGACTCCTTCTGTGGAGGCCGTTGGGCCGACTATTGCAGATATTGCGCAAAAAGCGATGGAGCACGGACGCTCAGTCAGAACCGCGATATTTCCCTTCCTGATCTGGGGAAAATCTAGGGCTGAGGCTGAGGAGCGACTTGCCGCGATAATCTCAGAAAAAGATGAGGTTGCCACCGGAAATTGGTTGAGTGATCTCACTGCGGGCAGTGGATCTTTCGACACCTTTACCTCCGACATGTTGGCGGCCTCGGGCGGCGGTGTGCACATGATTGGCAGCGCAGACGATATTGTCGAGCAACTGATAGAAGCTCACCGGCTGGGCGTGAACGCGGTGATGCTGACATTCCCTGAATATCTTGCCGATCTGCATCGATTTGCAAAAGAAATTCAGCCTAAGCTTCTGAAAGCGGGATGCATTTGAACAGGTCAGATTTATAAAGCATCGTTGGGGAGTGATACACGCATACAAACTGGCAACTCATCAAAAAGCCTCGTAAGGTTGAGTTCAAACCCTAGTTGCTGGTAGCCGCATGCGATCTCGCCCAAGTCTTCCTGGTGCACTGATCTTCGCCTTCATCTCGGCTTGTGGAGGCGGAGGTGGGCCCTCGGGCGAAACTGTGACAAC
>TARA_Y100000385_G_scaffold100819_1_pt1 | contig 13499 bp, 11 predicted proteins | sample TARA_Y100000385 | Tara Oceans TARA_Y100000385 (sample SAMEA2620980) | marine metagenome | biome: marine biome (ENVO:00000447); feature: surface water layer (ENVO:00002042); material: "saline water (ENVO:00002010), including plankton (ENVO:xxxxxxxx)" | depth 5 m
GCTACCTTCTCTGGGTGTAAAGCTGCGATTGTTTTTGGAGTAACCTCGGCAAAAATTAAGACAACCATTGTTAACACTAACGCTGTAAAGAGCGGAGATGGGTTGCCAAAAACTCTAAGAGCTATGGATGTAGCGATTGATGCAGCAAGAAAATTTACAAAATTGTTACCGATCAGAATTACCCCGATAAGTTTATCCGGTGTTTCAAGAAGTTTTTTAGCGCGACGAGCCCCGTTATGTCCAGTGCGGCTTAGATGATTGAGCCGATATCTGTTGAGGCTCATCATACTTGTCTCAGATGAGGAAAAATATGCTGAGGCAAGAATGAGTATGACAAAGGAGAGAAGCAGTGTGAACAGGGATGTCTCTTCAGAATTCATTCAAGGTATTCTCAGATGGTTAACTAATGAAGTATTCAATGGCAATTTTAGATCCATAGAAACCAAGAAATAATAAAATGAAGCCGGCCAGCGTAAATTTGATCGCTGTATAGCCTCTCCAGCCAAAGTGACTGCGACCCCAAAGAAGGATTGTAAACACCGTCCACGCAACAATAGAAAAAAAAGTCTTGTGGATCATTCCAGTTAGTGACCAAAGGTTATCAGAGAAAGAAAATCCAGCAAAAATACCAAGGCTTAGGAGAATTTGACCAACCCAAAGTATTTCGAATAACAGTGACTCCATATCTTGCAGAGATGGAAATGCAAGTAAAATACCTGCGGTGCGATGATTTCTTAATTGAAAGTTTTGATAGGCAACAATAATTGCCTGAATTGCAGCAATACTGAATATACTGTACGCGAGAATCGACAAAAGAATATGGCTCGCTGTGCTTGGGTGAATTGCTGAGACTTGATCTTTTTCCGCTGAAAATAATGATGCTAAAATTGATAACGCGGCAAGGGGAAAGACAATGACGAGTAGATTCAATAGTGGTTTTTTTAAACTACTGATCAAAATGATGGAGGAGATCGTGGCTGCTATTATTGTACTAATTTCCGTTACGGAAAAGAGAGGGCCATTTCTCTCTACAATTGATAAAATGATATCTAAAAAATGCGATACTACTGCGATAAAGCCGCCTATGAGGACGTATCTGTTGTATGTTTGATTCTGCCTTACACTGACGAACTGCAACATGGCTACACTGCAATAAAGTAACGCTGCGACGACTCCTGTTGCGGAGGTGTTAATTTCCATACGGTTTTCTGATTTGAAAGTGCATAGCTGGCTATTTGAGTGCTTTGTGATAAACGTAGCCCCTAGTTTCGCACAAGTAAAGATCGGTATGAAGCGCTTTCTTGCAAGTCCACTAATAAGCGATAAGCTAAGGTTTTTTATGATGAAAAGCTATCTGCGGAATAATGTTTCCTGCTAACATTTAGCTTGAGTATTAATTTTTAATAGAAATAAAACCATAAAAGGAAGGACTCAGATTCGATGTTTGACAGTTTATCAGAAAAATTATCGGGTACGTTCCGAAAATTAACCGGAAAGGCAGTTTTAAGTTCAGACAATATAGAGGATGCGCTGCGAGAGGTACGAAGGTCATTGATTGAAGCGGATGTTGCGTTGGTTGTTGTTAAAAGTTTTATTGAAAATATTAGATCGCGTGCAGTTGGGCAAGAAGTTTCTAAAAGCTTAAATCCCAGTCAGGCCTTGATAAAAATAGTTCAGGCCGAGCTTGAGTTGATTATGGGAGAGCGCAATGAAGAGTTAGATTTAAAAGCCACGCCCCCCGCGGTGATTTTAATGGCTGGGCTGCAGGGAGCTGGCAAGACAACATCCGCAGCTAAACTTGCTCATCATTTAAAAGTTAAGATGAAAAAATCGGTTATGACTGTCAGTGCCGATATATATAGGCCAGCAGCGATTCAACAACTTCAAACTCTTTCGGAGAGTGTTGGTGCTCGTTTCTTTAGCAGCAAAAAAACTCAGGCGCCGGCAGACATTGTATCTATGGCCCTTGAAGAGGCGCGTAACACCTCGTCAGATGTGTTAATTGTTGATACAGCGGGTCGATTGGCGATTGATTCAGAAATGATGGATGAAATAAAAGAGCTTCATTCCGTATTAGATCCGGTGGAAACTCTTTTTGTTGTTGATTCGATGACAGGGCAGGACGCTGCGAATTCTGCAAAAGCTTTTAACGACGCATTGTCGTTGACGGGAGTTATCCTTACAAAATCAGACGGGGATGCACGAGGTGGAGCGGCGCTGTCTGTTCGTCATATCACTCAAAAACCAATTAAGTTCATCGGGACTGGAGAGCATATAGACTCATTAGAACCGTTTTATCCGGAACGAATAGCATCGCGGATTTTGGGGATGGGTGATGTTTTAACCCTGATAGAAGAGGCTGAACAAAAGGTCGATAAAAAACAGGCTGAAAAACTCTCAGCTAAGATAAAAAAGGGAAAGGGGTTTGATCTTGAGGATTTCAGGGAACAGTTAAGACAGATGAAAAATATGGGCGGTGTTGCAAATATTATGGAAAAGCTCCCGGGTATGGGCGCATTACCCCCGAGCGCTACCGGAAAGGTTGATGATTCACATTTTCAACGAATGGAGGCAATAATTAATTCCATGACGCCACGTGAGCGCATTAACCCTGATGTGTTAAATGGGTCACGCAAGCGACGTATTACCTCGGGTTCAGGAACTCAGATACAGGACCTAAATAGGCTCCTAAAACAGCATAAACAAATGCAGAAAATGATGAAAAAGTTGAAGGGAGGGAATATGGCTAATATTATGCGCGGTCTTGGAGGAGGTCTCCCTAATTTAGGAGGGGGTGGCAAATTTCCGCGATTTTAGCAACACTTGGTAACCTTAGGCCAAATCTCTGGCTATATCTGCCTGTGGGCCAATAAATACGCGGTTCTTCTGAGCTTCCAATCAAGTGCGTTTTAACATAGAATGTCGCCTCTAAAAAAAGCACCTCGACATCTGGTTTTTATCACAAATTCATGGTTTCGGTGAAGGTTCGCACGGAGCAAATGCATCAACTCATGACGTAGAAGGTTACTGGGAATTAGTGAGTGCGCTTGAAAGACTAAAATAACGTAAATAAGGATAAAATTATGGTTACGATCCGATTGGCGCGCAGCGGAGCTAAAAAGCGGCCTTTTTACCATATCACCGTTGCGGATAGCAGAATGTCTCGCGATGGCAGATTTATCGAGCGGATTGGGTTTTTTAATCCCCGCGCGACAGGGGGAGAGGAGAAGATTCGCCTTGATAGGCAAAAGTTAAGTTACTGGGAATCAAAAGGAGCTCAAGTGAGCGCTCGAGTGTCGTCTATAGTGAAGGCAGCAGCCAGATTACCATCAGCCGAAGGATAAACGCTGGTGGATGACGATGACTGGTTGGTCCTCGGTCAAGTTGGGAAGCCCCACGGTGTTAAAGGTTGGGTGAAGGTACGGTCGTTTACAGAAGAGTACGGTGCAATATTGCAACACCGGCTGTTTAGGGGCGAGAAGAATGGGATATTCAGTAATTTAGAGATAGAGATACACCGCAATCAACCAAACGGTCTTGTCGTTAAATTTAAAAATTTTGATGATCCCGAAAGTGTTATTGATATTATCGGGACGACGTTGTCTGTAAGGGCGAAGGATCTCCCCTTGCTTGAGGACGAAGAGTTTTATTGGCATCAATTAGAGGGTTTGCGGGTCTTGAATCTGCAGGGCGAAATTTTTGGAATTGTAAAGAAAATGCTTCAAACTGGTGCTAACGATGTTGTTGTTGTAAAGCCGGATGGTTCTAGCTTAGACGATAGAGAGAGACTAATTCCCTGGATAAGGGGTGAAGTTATAAAATCAATTGATGTCGAAAAAGGGGAATTGCTAGTTTCCTGGCGGAGTGATTACCTTGAGTAGCAAGTGGGTAGGGTTGAAAGTCACATGCAAAAGCGTTAGGTAAATATGCGTATTGCGATAGTTACTGTTTTTCCGGAAATGTTTGCTGCAGTTAGCGAATTTGGGGTGATTGGAAGGGCGGTTAAGGATAAGAAACTAAATCTTGAATTCTACAACCCAAGGAATTTTGTGGAAGACAGCCGCAAGACGGTAGATGATAAACCGTTTGGTGGCGGTCCTGGAATGCTCATGAAAACAGGCCCATTAGTGGCCGCTATTCGAGCAGCAAAGACGTCGTCACGTGAAAATAGTCGTCCTGAGCCAAAAGTTTACTATTTGTCGCCACAGGGAAAAGCGATTAAGCAGTCTTGGGTAGAATCTCTTGCTGAAGAGGACGATTTAGTTCTGGTTTGTGGCCGTTATCAAGGTATTGATGAGCGGGTTATGCGAAGTGAGATAGACGAAGAAATTTCTTTAGGGGACTTCGTGCTCAGCGGAGGTGAAGTCGCTGCGATGGCGCTTGTTGATGCAGTGGGGCGTTGTCAGCCCGACGTGTTGGGGGATGTTGACTCGCTGAATGAAGATAGTTTCTCTAACGGACTCTTACATTGTCCGGAATACACTCGTCCTGGAAACTTTGAAGGACATGCTGTTCCTGAGATCTTGCTTAGTGGGCATCACGAGGCAATTAAAGAATGGAGGCAAGAACAAAGCCTCAAAGTTACTTGGGAGAAAAGACCGGATTTATTAGAGGCCGCGACTTTGAGTAAAAAACAGGAGAGTCAGCTTAAGAAAATTAAGAGCCAGGCTGATAAAGCGAAGTAACGCAGCAATTTAAGTTAGGGTCACGCAGGAATGAAGAGGCTGACTAAAGTTTTTGCAGAAAATCGGTGTAGAGGTTAGTTAAATGAGTAAGAATAAAATAATACAGAAGATTGAATCTGAGCAAATGGGAAAAAGTTTTCCTGATTTTGGGCCGGGCGACAGTGTTGTGGTTCAGGTCAAGATTAAAGAAGGGGATAGAGAGCGCTTGCAAGCGTTCGAAGGAGTAGTAATTGGGCGAAAAAGTCGCGGTCTTAATTCCTCGTTCACAGTTCGAAAAATCTCACACGGTGTTGGCGTAGAGCGAACTTTTCAGCTATTCAGTAATCAGGTTGAAAGTGTAACTTTGAAGCGTCGTGGAGATGTTCGTCAGGCGAAACTTTATTACCTTAGAGACCTTGCTGGTCGTAAGGCTCGCATTGCGGAAAAGCTGGAGAAAAAAAGCTAGACATTTCTTTGGCGTCAACAAAAAACGCATCTTTACGAGTAAAGGTGCGTTTTTTTTAGTTCCGTTTTTTATATATATGCATACTAGGCTTGTCTAAGAGGGGGCTAAGTGTTGGTCACTCGCGGCGTCAAATTCTTTTTATCCAGTCTTAAAAGTGCTATAACAAAGGTAGGAATTGGAGAAAGATATGAGTATGAAATTAAGAATGGTGCGGATACTGTTAGCTTGGTTCTTAGTGAGTGTAGCTAGCGGATCGCCTCTTTTTGCACAAAGCAACAATGGGGACCAGTCTCTTCGAGGTAAGCTTGAACAGGCCATCGAAGTAGCGTCTGGAGGGCAGTTGAAAATACAGTCAGTGAAAGCAACGCAACTTTCGACGATTTATGAGGTTCAGTTAAATACGGGTGAAATTCTTTACAGTGACATCGCAGGAGATTATCTATTTGCCGGTGACATGTATCGAACAAGTGCCTCCGGTTTAATTAATGTGTCTTCTTCAGCGCGACAGTCTCGTGTGATTGAGCGACTAGCCGCAGTGCCTGAGAGCGAAATGATCATATTCGAGCCTGAAGAAATTAAGGCAAGCATTACTGTTTTTACGGATGTGGATTGCACTTACTGCCGGAAGCTTCATAGTGAGATTGAGAAGATTCTTGAATACGGAATCAAAGTTCGCTATCTAGCATATCCACGAGGTGGCGAAAGCGCTGATGCTTATGAAAAAATGATCTCTGTTTGGTGCTCGGACAATAGAGAAAAGTCTTTTGAACAAGCAAAAAACGGGCAAAATATACCCGGTAAGAAGTGTTCCACTCCGATACTGGAACATTATGCTTTAGGGAATGAGTTTGGGGTCAATGGTACACCTGCGATAGTTTTTCCGGATGGGCAGCTTATTCCTGGATATATAGAAGCAAGTCGTCTCGCGGCTATGCTGAAAATTTAAATACGCTTCTTTCTTATAGATAAAGGGTTCCGAATTAATGTCTGCCTCTACTAGTGACCTACGAGTCTTAAAAATTGGTATTTGCGGTTATGGAACGGTCGGTCGAGGCACTCACGACCTTTTAGTTAAAAATGAAGGTATTTTAGCACGTCGCTTAGACTGTATTCATCTAACGGTAACTCATGTCGCAAGCCGGAGTTTGAGTGAAACTGTCTTTGGCGTGGGTAAATGGAGCACTGATCCGATTGAAGTAGTTAACGATCCTGAAGTTGATATCGTCGTTGAGGCTATCGGAGGTTTAGACACCGCATTTGAGGTCGTAAAGAAAGCTCTATCAGCGAAAAAAAATGTGGTTACGGCCAATAAGGCATTGATCGCTACTCACGGGAATGAACTTGTAAATTTAGCTTCTGAAAATGGTGTGAGGCTTCTTTTTGAAAGTGCAGTGGCAGGTGGTATTCCGATTCTCAAGTGTTTGCGAGAGGGTCTCGCGGCAAACAATATTAATTGGTTAGCTGGAATTATAAACGGGACCGGTAATTATATTTTGACTGAGATGGGTAACCGTCAGCGTTTGTTTTCAGAGGTGTTGCATGAAGCTCAGGCGCTTGGTTATGCAGAAGCCGACCCCAGCTTTGATGTAGAAGGTACAGATGCAGCTCATAAGCTAGCAATAATGGCATCAATCGCGTTTGGAATGCCTTTGGCTTTTGATAAAACGTATATAGAAGGCATAAGCAGTCTGGAACTTGATGATATCAAGTATGCAAATGAACTTGGCTATTGCATTAAACATCTTGGTATAGCTCGATTGAGTGATCAACGTGTGCAAATGAGAGTTCATCCATCGCTAATATCTTCAGACGAGCTTTTGGCAAGTGTTGACGGAGTAGGAAATGCTGTTGTAGTTAACGCGGATCCTATAGGGTCTACTCTATACAGTGGTCCCGGTGCCGGAGCGGAGGCTACAGCTTCAGCGGTTGTTGCTGATTTGATTGATCTAGCTCGGTCGCCAAGGTCAACTTCACAGGCCCATATTGTTCCCTCGCTCGGCTTCAGTAGGCTTGTCACCGATTTTGAAATTTTAGATATTGATAAGATAGAGTCTGAATATTATTTGAGGATCAATGTTGAGGATCACGTCGGGGTGATGGCTAACATAACTGGCTTGATGGAGAAGTTCGAGATCAGTATCGATGCGGTGATTCAGAAAGAAAAGAGTAAGAACTGTGTCCAAATTGTCATATTGACTCAAATGTGTGTCGAGCAGGTCTTGAATTCGGTGATTGCTGAAATTGAAAACTTAAAAAGTGTTAGCAGCTCTGTAGTTAGGATTCGTGTAGCATCATTTGAGTAGTAGAAATTCTTCGTTACGCTGGGTTAAAGGATTGTTAAGTGAAGTATCAAAGCACAAGAAATGGATGCCCTCATCAAAGTTTTGAGCAGGTGCTTCTAACGGGGTTGGCACCAGACGGTGGATTATTCGTCCCTGTTAGTTTGCCGAGTTTTGGAATCGAAGAAATCCAATCCTGGGCTGATCTTTCCTACCAAGATCTTGCATTAAAGGTTATCACTCCATTTGTTGGCGGTGATATTCCCGCACCAGCGTTGAAAAAAATTATCTATGATAGTTATGCTGAATTTCATCATCCAGACATAGCCCCGTTAGCTAAGCTTGACGAAAATGAGTACGTCTTGGAGCTTTTTCATGGGCCAACCTTGGCGTTTAAAGATTTTGCGTTACAGGTATTAGGACGGCTTCTTGATTATGTGTTAATAGAGAATGGTCAGCGGGTTGCTATTCTTGGTGCTACCTCTGGCGATACCGGGTCCGCAGCAATCGAAGGTTGTCGGCACTCAGACCAAGTAGATATTTTTATCCTTCACCCGCTCAATAGAGTTTCCGAAGTGCAGCGACGCCAAATGACAACGGTGCACGGTGAGAATGTTTTTAATCTTGCGGTTGATGGTAATTTTGACGATTGCCAAAGAATCGTTAAAGCGGCTTTTAATGATCAAGCTTTTCTGCCAAAGGAATGCCGTTTGGCTGCGGTGAATTCGATTAATTGGGCTCGGATCATGATGCAAATGGTCTACTATTTTTCATCTGTCCTGAAACTTACACGCGGAAAGTTGAAGGTTTCCTTTTCAGTCCCAACGGGGAACTTCGGGGATATTTACGCAGGTTACTTAGCAAAAAAAATGGGTCTCCCTATAGACCAATTAATAGTTGCAACTAACGCAAACGATATTTTGCATCGGTTTATATATCAAAATGTTTACTCGGCATCGAAGTTAAAAAAAACGTTCTCTCCCAGTATGGATATTTTGATTTCCAGTAATTTTGAGCGTTACCTATTTGATTTGTTCGATCGTGATGGTGAGGTATTATCTCATTTTATGCAGCAATCGTTGTCAGGTAAGTTAAGCGTCTCTGACAAGCAATGGGAGAGCGTTCGAGAAATATTTTCTAGTGCTAGCGTCACTGATGTTCAGACATGCGCTATCATTTCAGAAATCTTCGTAAAACATAAAATGCTTGTAGATCCGCACACTGCGATTGGTCTCGAGGCAAGTCGTCGCTGTAATAATGGCAATAAGTATCCGATGGTTACTCTGGCAACAGCGCATCCAGCTAAATTCGGTGAGGCAGTTGTAGCCGCTGGACTTAAGGTTCCTGATCTTCCCGGGCATCTTGAAAATCTGCTGGAGCGGGAGGAGAGATATCAGACGCTTCCAAATGATCTGCATGCGATTCAGGGCTTTGTTGCTCGGAATCTAAGGTTTTGTTCAAAGTGAAAAGTTTGCTTCGAACGCGACCCATGCGTTCGGATTCTGGTAGCGCGGGAAACCTATTAGATGCGAATCTTCATCCACTTTTACATCGAGTATATCTTGGTCGGGAAATTGTCAATTTTGAGGAGGTGGAGTTAGGGTTAGAGAACCTTTTGAGCCCGATAGATTTGCAAGGTTTAGATCAAGCTTCTAATCTGTTGTGTTCTGCATTAGAAGCACAGAGTAGGGTTTTGATTGTTGCAGATTTCGATGTAGATGGCGCTACAAGCTGTGTTTTAGCTATTCGAGCCTTGCGAAGTTTTGGGTTTAAGTCTGTTGACTATATTGTCCCCAATCGCTTTGAGTTCGGATACGGATTGACACCTGAAATTGTTAAAATGGCCAAACCTCGCCGCCCGGACTTAATTATTACGGTGGATAATGGCATCTCAAGCGTCGAGGGCGTTGATGTTGCTCGAGCTTCGGGAATCCAAACGCTGATAACAGACCATCATTTAGCCGGTGCAGTGCTCCCAAATGCCGATGTAATCGTTAACCCCAATCAACCCGGGTGTAAGTTTAAAAGTAAAGCGCTTGCAGGAGTAGGTGTTGTTTTTTATCTAATGCTGGGATTACGAAGAGCTTTGCGCGAACGGGGTTATTTTAAAGTAACTCAAAATTTTGAGCCCCGCCTGTCTGAGTTACTCGATCTTGTTGCGCTCGGTACAGTCGCTGATGTAGTCCCATTGGATCGAAATAATCGGATCCTCGTCGATGAGGGGATCAAGCGGATTAGAGCAGGGCGTTCGCGCCCCGGAATATACAACCTATTAAGATTAGCAGGAAAAGCTCCTGAGAGTTTGGTTGCGAGTGATCTCGGGTTTTATGTCGGTCCAAGATTGAATGCTGCCGGTCGACTTGACGATATGGCAACGGGGATTGAGTGCCTATTGGCAAAAGATGACTCTAGCTCTTACTCTCTTGCCGGGCAACTAGATGCAATGAATAAAGAGCGTAAAACAATCGAAGCCAAGATGAAAGCAGACGCTTTTGGTGTTGTTGAAACGTTAGCACTTGATGAAAAAACTTTGCCAGCGGGTATCTGTCTTTTTGACCCAAATTGGCACCAAGGGGTCGTTGGCCTTGTGGCCTCGCGGGTTAAGGATAAATGGCATCGTCCGACGATTGCATTTGCTGACGCTGGCGGTGTGGGAGTCAATAAAGAGCTCAAGGGGTCCGCACGATCGATCGGAGGGATACACATCCGAGATGTTCTTGAAACGATTGACAACAAGTTGCCGGGCTTAATTGAAAAATTTGGTGGACATGCCATGGCTGCCGGATTGAGTTTGAGAGCAGATCAGTTAGCCAATTTTAAAAACGCCTTCAATCTGCGAGTTGAGGAAGTGATCACAGAGGACCAACTTCATTCGCAATTAGTGACCGATGGTGAATTGGAGGAAAGTTGGTTTAAGCTAGAAGTTGCAGAGATGCTGGCTGCCGCTGGTCCTTGGGGTCAAGGATTTCCTGAGCCGACTTTTCACGGTAATTTTTCGGTTGTTCAGTTTAAGAGAGTTGGGGCAAATCATCTTAAATTTGTATTGCGGCCAAGTCTGAGCTCCCTCGAGCTCTTAGATGCTATCGCGTTTAATATCGATGAGGAGGATTGGCCGGAAGACACGCTTAAGAGCATCAAAATTGTTTTTCGATTAGATATCAACGAATTTAGAGGCGTTCGACGGTTGCAGCTTCTAATTCAATCGATTATCGAAATGAGTTAAAATGCTGATATTGTTGAATATTTTTTATTTGAGTCCGCAGTTGTACTTTTTGACGTATTCTTTTGTGTGTCAAGGTATAATTCAAGGCAATGTCTCATTTATCCTGTCATAAAGTTGCGTAGCCTTCGATGCTATAAAGCGTCGTGAGATGGAGTCTCAATGTTAACGAAGCGCCTTCCCGTACTGCTAGTCTTGTCCTTTGCGATGTCTCTGACAGGCTTAGTCAAGCCGCAAGTTTATTCCACCGACCAAATCGAGGTCGAACTTTTAGCAGAGCCACTTCAGGTGGTTCCCGGAGAATCTTTTTGGTTGGCAATTCGATTGGATCCACTGGAGGGTTGGCATACCTATTGGAAGTTTGGTGGAGATAGCGGAGAGGCGACCAATGCGACTGATTGGATTTTGCCTGAGGGCGTCTCGGTGGGAGATATCATATGGCCCATGCCAGATTGGACACCTTTCCCTGGCAGCAATTTAGTTACCTTCACGTATGAACATGAAGTTTTCTTGCCAATTCCTGTGGTTGTTCCCTCTTCGTTTGATCAAGATGAATTTACTGCTTCAACCTTGATAGAGTGGCAAGTCTGCGATGAGATTTGTATTCCCGGCAAGCAGGAATTTTCATTAACTCTTCCTGTCGCAGACCAGACATCACCCGACCCGAGATGGTCTGAAGGGTTTGAATTGACTCGAAAAAACCTCCCTCTTAAAGTTGGACAACATCAACTTTCGGCGAGCTTTAATTCAATGGGTGATGCAGTAAACGTTATGGTTGCATCTCCAGATGAGATTTTTGTAGATGCTGAGGACGCATGGTTTTTCCCGACTGAAAGAAGGATTATGCAGTATGCTCCCACGCGAAACGTGATCTTTGACGGGAATAGGGTGCAGATCACTACCGCGCAGCATCGAAGGTTCCCTGAGGTTTTACCCGAACTCGATGGCTTACTGACCTTCATAGACTCCAGAGGGGTCAGGCACGGCTTTGACATCAAGCCTACCCGTTCCCAAGTCGCTTGGGATTATCGCGTAGAGCTCCAGCTGATGAGCGAGCTTCCGGTCCTCGTGCCGGGCGTTGTCCAGACACTGGGCTTAAGATTAAAGCCTGAGCAAGGATGGCATACCTATTGGAAAATGGGTGGGGACAGCGGGGAACCGACTAAGTTAGAGAGCTGGCAAGCACCTGAGGGCACTCTCATTGGTGAGCTTCAGTTTCCAGCCCCGCATTGGCTCCCGTTTTATGAAACTGATTTGGTCAATTTTGGGTATGAGGAAGAGATTTTACTTCCGATCGAAGTTACTTTACCCACCGATTTTTCCGAGGAAAGTGCTACCTTTTCGGCAGTAGCTTCGTGGAACGTGTGTGAACAAATCTGCATACCCGGAGAACAGATTCTTAATCTGACTGTCCCCGTTGCTAGAACGCAAGACGAAAGTCTCGCTGATCCTTTATTTGCTGAAACTGAGCAGTTGCTCCCCATAAAGAACCACAATATAACTTCAATCATAGCGTCTGCAGGTAGCCGTGTGAGCCTTGGCTTTGAATCAAGCGAAGCCGTTTTTGATGGAGTTAGTGATGCTTATTTTTTTCCAACGCAACGGAGAATATTAAAGCCTGGTCCGTTGAGAGAGGTTGCGTTAAGTGAAAATCTCCTACAAATAACTCACCAGCAGCCGAGGAGAATGTTGGAGGATTTGAGTGCTGTTTACGGTGTGCTTGTTCTTGAAGGAGAGAACGGAAAGAGAGCATCCTTCGAGTTTGCCGACCCTGCCATCGATGCAGGAAACTCGGTTATATCACCCCTTGATTCCTTTCAAGGCGAGGCTGGCGGATTCGTTCCATCCAAAACAGATCTTATTGATATTGGACTGTATATGTTTTTCGCGTTCCTCGGTGGATTAATTCTGAATCTCATGCCTTGTGTGTTTCCAGTCCTGTCAATGAAGGCTCTCAGTTTTGCGAAAAATGTTGGCGCCAGTCAAAAAAAGCAGCGTTTGGACGGTATTGCTTACACGGTAGGAGTAATTTCCGCATTTCTTGCGCTAGCAAGTATTTTGATCATTTTAAGGGCTGGTGGAGAGCAGATTGGTTGGGCCTTTCAGTTTCAGCAGCCTTGGTTTTTAGCCGTTATAACCTACATTTTCTTTATTTTAGCTTTGAGCTTATCGGGGGTTTTTGAAATAGGGACGAGCCTCATGGGAGCGGGATCTGGACTGGCTCAGAAAGAAGGGTACACAGGATCATTTTTTACAGGAGTGCTAGCCACTACTGTGGCGACGCCATGTACAGCTCCATTCATGGGGCCGGCGCTTGGTTTTGCGCTCACCCAGCCTTGGGTGATAGCGATGTTAGTGTTTATCGCCTTGGGCTTTGGTATGGCTCTACCCATATTACTCCTATCATATTTGCCAACACTTTCCCGCTTTTTGCCGAGACCGGGATCTTGGATGGAGACCTTTAAACAATTTATGGCGTTCCCGTTATATGCCTCCTCGCTTTTTTTCCTCTGGGTTTTGGGTAATCAAGTAGGGACTACAGGAATGACCCTTGTTCTGGGAGTGTGTCTACTTTTAGCGTTCACTGTATGGTTGTACCAGCGTCGGAATAGCATGGCGTTGTTTGGAAGGATGCTGAACTATGGCTTTGCGATTGGGTCATTAAGTGTTGCTCTGTATTTGTTGCAGACTCCGTTTTTCAGTGCACCGCGTGAGTCCAGTGCGTCAAAGATTAATGTGCTCGAAGAGAGTGACAGAGATTTTGAGGCGTTTAGCACGGCGAAGCTTAATGATTTGCGCGCAGCTGGCCGACCGGTTTTCGTTAACATGACGGCGGACTGGTGCATCACTTGCCTTGCAAACGAGCAAAC
>TARA_Y100000385_G_scaffold163307_2_pt1 | contig 13470 bp, 10 predicted proteins | sample TARA_Y100000385 | Tara Oceans TARA_Y100000385 (sample SAMEA2620980) | marine metagenome | biome: marine biome (ENVO:00000447); feature: surface water layer (ENVO:00002042); material: "saline water (ENVO:00002010), including plankton (ENVO:xxxxxxxx)" | depth 5 m
GCATCGTTTTATGGGAGAAGCAACTTTGTAAACTTGCCATATATAATTAAAAGCTCCGCTGCCGATTATTCAATGCGCTTTAAAAGGGAAGCGGGATCTCGTCACTTTCTTGTGACCTTGCTGGCTGAAAATTGCGAGCCGGCCGAGCGCTTCGAACTTGCTCTAACCAGAAAACGCCATCGAATGGGGCACTGTTTCCCCTAGTGCCCACAAAGTCAACGTCTCCGTCTCCATCCAAGTCTCTAGCGATAAACTTGTCGAACATGCCGCGTTTGCGTCGTGAAATGTCATGGCGACGCCACTCTAATTTTGCGTCACCTGGGTTTTCAAACCACGCAAGTCGGCCGAGTGCATCGGTTGTGGTTACATCGCCGTCTGATGTGCGTGGCCCACGGCTATAGCTACCCGCTATGATGTCCATATCATCGTCATTATCAATATCGGCCACTTCCATTCCCGTAATACTGTCTGGACTGAGAGACCCGATAGTGAAAGCATTCCATGCATTATCGATAGGCGTGGGTTGTTCGATCCACGTTAATCCGTTGCTGCCAGCGCCAATAACATCAAGCCTGTCGTCACCGTTTAAGTCAGCGTATTCCAGATTAAATCCGCTCATGCTTGCGCCCATGATACCAATCGCATGCTCAGTAAAATCCAGAGACTCCCCGTTGTCGTTCTCGAAAAAAATTAGCCGTCCTTCACCGCGCGAACCGACTATGATGTCTAAGTCGCCGTCTGAGTCTAAATCGATCGGCTCTGCGTTTTGTGGAACGCTGTAACTTCCTAGTTCGCTGCGTTGCCAGCTAGAGGCTTCAAGCGGGTCGCCGACTAGTTTGTATAGTTCTACTGGGGTGGAGCGAAGATAGTCTTCAGGTCCTGGGGATTGCGCACCTTTATTCGGTGCTGTTAGTTCCGGTATACCATCACCATCAAAATCACCGGCGAACACCCGAATATAGGACCCACGGCCTTGCGTCAATGGCAAAATTAGCCGGGGCCAATCAGCCTGTCGAGCATTGGGGCCAGGGTTTTGCAGATAAATAAGGTGGGACAGCTCCGCTGCGGCCACTACATCGAGATAGCCATCAAAATTTAAGTCAACGACCACTACGTCTTCCGGAGCAGGAGCGTCTGACCCCTCGGCTATGGTGATGTTGAACCACAGATCAGGATCCTCAGATCCAAAAGCTACCCGCACATGACCCTCAGCGGGCGCGACAAAGCCTGGCACATGAGAGGCAGAGTCGTATTCGGCGTCGAACTCGTGCACCGAGACGATGTCCTCAAAGCCATCTCGATCAATATCTCCCATGACGAGGCCATCGCTGCCGCTGAGCGCAAAACCTGCGATTTTTGGATCATCGATAATATGTTCGCGCCAGCTGATGTAACTACCGTCTGAAGCTTGGGCACGGGTAAGACTCTCGCCGATCAGGTTTTGGCCGAGCATTGGGCTGCTAATTGTGTTTAACAAAATAGCTGTAAAAATTACGTAATATTTACTCATAAGAATTACGAAGTTATCAGATGTGCGCATGAGATCAAGGCATTTGAATAAAGATTAATGATCCGAAATTGGGGGTCGTTCTCCCTCCCAGCCCTTAGCAAGTCTCCCTGAGAATTCAGAGACTAAGCGTGAGTGATTCGGGTCGTCGCTGAGGTTAGTGTACTCCATCGGATCCTGCTCGAGGTCATACAACTCCACCAAAGTGTCACGTCGACGATCAAGGGGCGCCCACTCTGTGTAACGGTACCTAGCTGTCCTGATTGTTTGACCGTCATAACCTTCTTCGTTGATTAAAGGATTGTTGGTTGAGCCCGAACCTACCATGCGCCGAGATTGTGAGAAGGCTGCAGATTTCCATCGGGTTTGGGGTTCTATAAGCAGCGGTACAAAACTTGAGCCTTCCAAGGTGTGTGCTGGATCGGGTAGCGACGCTAATTCAATCAGAGTCGGATAAAGATCGACAAGTTCAACAATTCCCTCGGAGACTTTGCCTGCACTCCTTCCATCAGGTAGGCGCACGATTAGAGGCACACGTATAGACTCATCGAACTGAAATTGTTTGCGCCATAACCCGCCATGTTCATTGAGTTGAAAGCCATGGTCGCTGGTAAAAACCACGATCGTAGAATCCTCGAGCTCAAGGTCCTGTAATCCTTTAAGAATTCGACCGACATGGTGATCTGCCATTGTCACCATGGCATGGTAGGCCGCGATTGCTTGTTTTTTTTGAAGGACCGTGTGGGAAGAGTCATCTTCCGTGACCCATGTCGAAGGCGCAGGACTATTATTAGTGTCGCTCGCAGGCGTTTGGGGCAGGACAATGTTATCGATAGGGTGCTGATCAAAGAATTCTGCTGGACCGACCCACGGCTGGTGTGGCTTATGTAGGCCCGCGGCGATAAAGAATGGCTTGTCTCGATTCTCAGCCATGAGCTGAATAATCCTCGTGGCGGTCGTTCCATCGGGTGTCATCGGTGGCGCTTCGCTTGTGGCGCGCCATGTTAATGGGAGGCTGAGGGTTCGGCCGGTGGCGCTTCCAGCAAAAATATCTCGACGTGACATTCCATTCTCGGAACCTTCAGTCCAGGTGTTGTCTCTTACCTCAGAGGCATCGTCACCGGGCAGGTAGCCTGGGCTATGGAACGGTTGCGCCGGGTCTCGGGACAGAGCAAATTTTGAATCATCCCAGCTTACCGCATGCTCGAACGAATTATGACCCACCTTGCCAACCCTGCCGGTAAAATAGCCATTTTCATTAAAGTGTTCTGGTAGCATCCTGAGTTCGTCGCCAACCTTGTGTCGTGGCCAAGTCCCCGTGGTATGCACATCGATTGTGTCAGGTCTAAGCCCGCTTAGTAGCGAGGCGCGAGAGGGGTTGCATAGTGGGTTCTGAACGAAGGCATTCTCAAAACGAATTCCCTGAGCGGCAAGCATGTCCAGGTTTGGTGTGTGTGCCGTGGCATAGTGTGGCCGCTCTCCTGAACCAATGTACGAGCCCAAGGCGGTATTTAAGTCGTCGACAATGATGAATAAAACGTTGGGCGGATCTTCGTTTTGCACTGCGCGGAGAGGCGCTGCCGACTCGAGGAGGAGTCGAGTTGAGCGATCGAGGGTTTGAGCTGTGCTGTGAACGGTTAGCGTTGTAATCGTTACGGTCCACATTAACGTCGCCAGTTGTGAAATTCTACTCATATGTAGATCCTTTTTCAGCACACTTTGGTCCCCACTTTTCAAAGTAATATAAGTTACCGGTATAAGTGAGTCTTAGAAAACTGTGGAGGAGTTTTTTTCTAGAACCCTTGGTCATCCTCTAGTCTGCGATTCGTGCAAGCCGAGCCGTTTATTGCGGTTACTCTCAGAAGATTGATCCCGAGACTCGCAAAGGCATCCATTTCGGAGCAGGGTACATAAGTAAAGCGCAGGTCCAGTTCGTCACCTTTCCCTATGCCAGGGTTAAGGAGCAGCGCTTTCACGTCATACAAAGACCAGTTTTGCGCCAAGCTCAGTTCCTTTAGCTGATCAAGTCCAGCCAGAGCGCTCACATCGGTGATGTTATTATTTTCCAGTCTCAGAATTTGAAGCCTATGGAGTCGTCGAAGTGGGCTAATGTTCTCAATCGCATTATTGCTCAGGAACAGATAGCCTAACTCGGTCATATCTTTAAGCCCGCTGACATCAGAGATAGCGTTATCATTTAAGCTCAGCTGCCGCATGTTAATCATGCCTTTAAGAGCGCTGATATCCTCTATTTGGTTGTTGTGTGCCCACAACAATGTTAATTCTTTCAGGTCAGTCAAAGCGCTAATGTCTTTTATCTGGCTATCATAGATACGTAAGTGGGTAAGTTTTTTTAGGTTAGCAAGTGGACTGACATCTGATATGGCATTTAGATGTATGCGAAGTAAACGCATCTCTGTTAGCCCGGATAACGGGCTTATGTCAGTGATGTTATTGAACGTTACGTTAGGATCACGGCCATCATCCATTTTGAGATAATGCTCCAGCTGATATTGATACAGACCATGGACATGTAAACGCTGAAGTTTAGTGAGCCCAGCTAGGGGGCTAATGTCTGAAATTGGATTCTCACTAACAATCAGTTGTTCTAAATTTGTCAGCCCACTTATCGGTTTCAGATCGCTGAACCAGTTAGTGTGCAAGTTCAGGCTGACCAACTTCGTGAGATGGCTTAGCGGACTGATGTCGGTGATAAGTCGATTGATTAGATTTAGTTTGGTTAGGCCTGTGAGGTTTTGAATTCCCTCAAGGCTCTTGAATGGCTTTTCTGGTGAAGGCCTGAGCGTGCCGCCATACACCACGCGCTCGATAGTCGTCCCTACAATTAATTGCTCTAAACTCGCGGCTTGTCGGCAGTTGATAGCAGCATCTGCATCTAACCCCAACGCTTCGTTGACGACGTGGGCTAAATTTTGATCCGTAAAGGTGACAATGGCATCTTGGGGAAAATCCCGACAATGCTCCGATGGCGACAAGGTCTTAAACGCTTGAGCGTTCGCAGAATTGGTAAAACAAAAAAATACAAGTAGTAGGCTTGCGAGCGTTGATAAGCGGAGGGATGGATTCATAAGTTTAACCTTTATGGATTACTGAAACTTATTTCAGCGATAGCGATGCCGCTCTCACCGGCAACGGAATAGAGTAAATAAGTCTTCCCGTCCTCTTCATATATTGCTGGATCACGGAGCTGATTGACTCGGTCGTCGATGTAACCGCGCCTTGATGGCTCGTTTGGTAAGTTGGCGCCTTCGTAGTCCCTTTCTGGACGCAAGACTTCAATTGGGTCAGTGGCCGCCCACTGCCGCCAGTCATCTGAGAGGTCAATTGTCGAGAGTAGTATTCGCTCGGGTTGTTCTCCTGCTTGAGAGAAGAACACATAAAGCCGATCGTCACGGATGAGCAGTGCGGAGTGCCGCATATCAGCCGTAAAAAACTGAGGCCCTGACTCGAATTTGGAGAGGCCATCGCTTGAGCGATGAAGCAAGCCGGGCATACTCATTGCATAGAAATAATTGTCATGTTGAATTACACGAAAATAATGGGGACCTAGCTCATCTACTCTCCCCTCAAAATGAATACCGTCTGTCGACACAGCCGCACGGGTAAATTGTCTCCCCTCGCCTCGGCCATGATAGTACATTACGATTTGATTTAGATCTTCGCGCACATGGACGTCGGGAGAGGCGATGTGCGCGTACAGAGGGGCAGTCCTTCCAGATGCGAGTGAGCATGGGGGGCACGTCGTCGGGAAAAAGGAGTCTTCTAATTTTAGTGACCCCGGAGAATAGACGGTCCAGGGCCCCGTTACTTTGTCTGCGTAGGCCATGCGAATGTATGTGCCCCGATGATCAGCAAAGTATAGGTAGTAGTTACCAAGGGGGTTCTCCACCCAGTCAGGGACTTTGATTAACGATGGCCCTTGAATATTGCCGCCCATACGAGCATCCATCTCAGGCGTGATGATGGGCGCTCCGCCAAGGCGCGTTATGTTGATGTTAAGCGCCTCTGCAGAGTAGGCCGCAAACGACAATACAAGAAAAGGGTATATGAGAAGGGATAATGCATCAGCTTGTTTCATAGTTTATAACCAAAACATGTTGTTATTTTCTGAGGGTTAAAACTTACACTCTATTGATTGGCTTGAAAAGGATTCGCAAGGATTAATGAAGCAGTACATTACCGTATGCAGTCTTCTGAGATTAATTTGTAATTTTTCAGAATCGAAGTCACTCTGATCAAGCTACAGAAAATAAATCTTTTTTTGCTACATTAAGTGAGGCTTTCGATACAAATAGTGAGTACCTTTAATTTTCCACTGTCTTATATGACATGTCTCAGACGTGTCTGATGTTAATTGTTGTTTGAGTTATTAGTATCTATTCACTCTGATGTAGCTTTGGTGTTGAGTAAGGGTTGGCTTCCTAAACATCCTTCCTTTCACCCGTCCCGTTTTTAGTGAGTTTACTTCGGGCAAGGGTGTTATATCCCTCAGAGGACAGAGGGTAGCGCTATTTAGCGGTAGGCATTGCTAGACGAGTAGGCACCTGACCCAAGCACTATGTGGACCATAATATGAAAATAAAACTACTTCTTAACGGAAAATTATCGATGAAAACTTTTAAAAAATTAATCTTTTTGGCCTCTTTGATTTTCGGTTTTGCGATGGCGAATGCTCAAGAGATTGAAAACGACCATCCAAAAGGCTCGCGTATTTTGTCAGCCTACCACGGGCTTGATCCCCTGCCGGATCGAGCAACCCGCCTATGCGGAATGGCACCGGTTGCCGGTCAGGACGGGATGCCAGTGATATTCTCTGTTCAGATTGATGCAGCAACGTTGTCGCCCGATGCGTTTGCAGTCGAAACGAGTGCTGGAGAGATTGTTACACCACTCTGTGCGACGCTTCGGCCCGCCTTCGAACCTCTTGAACTGCGAACTGTTCTGCTCATTGGGCCATTCAGCCCTGAGGACTCAGTGCCCATCAGCGTCGAAATTGTGCAAGGTTTAGACGATGTCGACGGGCGGTCACTTCGTGGTCTGAGAATTGACTCGATCACTCCGTTGTCGGCTGGGCCAAGTATCGTGCTTGCTGAGCGGTTTGCGCCAGATGCTGAGGGTCTGCAAAATGAGTGCCCAGAGGAGGCGGCTCAAGCTGTTCAGCTTACTTGGGAGGGCGGAGTTACAGGACCTCAGGGCGCACGGCTCGCTGAGCCGCAGCGAAAGGCTGTATCTGTCCTCCTTGCAAATGGCGCTTCTGTAACTCCCTCATTTTTGGGCGATGTTGATCCTGATAATGTTGTTGTTGCTTGTATCGGCCAAGCCAGCCCGGCGGTTTCGGTTACCGTGTTGGGCGGTTTTTTTTATGATCCGGGGGATGATGCCAACCCTCAGACGGAAATACATGTGATTTCAAAATATTTGGACGGTCAACAGGCGGATTGAGTGATAGAAAAAATCTATAACGAAATAACCTAATACGCAATATTATTATCATAAGCCAGTGTGTAGAATCCCGTTTTGTTACTAACCGGCTGACGGTTTTTTGTTAGCTGCTGTTCGGGGCGAGATAATTTTATTACGAATTCAGTTGAAACAATGAGAGAGATAAGATGAGCACAATTACAGATCAAGAGTTAACAGAAGCACGCAGTATTTGGGGTGATGCGCTGATAGCTATATCAAAGGCTTATGATGACAGTGGTATAGAGTCAGCTCGATCCGCCGCGGAAGAAGCGATTGACGCGGCTTATGGTTACGACTTTGGTCCAGTTTTATTCAAGCCTACGATGGCGAGTGGCGAGCAGACATTTCGTCCGACGAAAGAAGGAGCCTTATCTTATTTCGTTGGACATGACAGTGGGTATCCATTGGATAGCGGGTTTGGAATTAAAGGTTGGAGAGAAGTTACTTCGGAGACATCTGCGTCATTCATTCAAGGCGACATCGCGATGTGGATGGGATGGGTAAGCTTTACCGATAGGGATGGAAACGTCACAAAGGTTGATAAGAGCTGGGGTTATAAAAAAGACGAGCAGGGGACTCTCCGAATCGTCCTGCATCATTCATCATTGCCGTATACACCATAAAGTTATTTTGAGGGGAAATTACTTAGGCAGCAGATCTGACTCTTGCAACGATAGAACCTCTTTTTTCCCTTTTTAAGGGTGACTGACGCTCGCTTGCTTAAGGGGCAAGTGTACTTTTCGGTGTCCTTGGTGTCGTAAAGAGTGGCGAACGATATTCGCTCAAGGTGACGGTTGATAGTTTAATGAATGGCCTTACATGAAGGAAAGTTCCTGCAAGCCCTCGAGTTTCGAAAATGGGCAACCGAAACAATAATTGCGCCCAGCATCGTCGATAACTTTTCAAGCGTTTCCCCGAGGAGATCCTCACCGAGCATCACAACAAATGAGAGCGTGAAAACTCCTAATAATCCCAACCAGAGAATATTCATGCGGCCATGCTTTCGGCAACCAAGGCCAAGACTAAAAAAACTCGCAGGGACAACAAGGAAAAGAAGCCAAAAGTGGAACTTTTCACCTTCGAACAAAGTCGCTCCAATCACTGGCAAAACGAGAACGGCCACCGGAAGCAGCAAGCAGTGAGCGACACACAAGAAGGATAAACCAACCGCTACCTTATCCACTAGAGTAATAATTTCCCGCAAAAAAACCGCCTAATAAAATATAAGATTTACCAAAATAATGGGCCGATAGGATACAGAATCTTGCCTACTGTTTCAATTTCAACGTCTTACCAATCGACACTAATTAACTTCACTTTATTAAGTAAAAAATCCGATAGGCTGCGAGTTGGGGGGAAAATAGCGCTTTGTTTAAGGGCAACTATAAAATCGTAATCAACCGGGCAGGGCAGGATGAGTCAGATTTGCACCTGTTCAACATCAAGATTGATCCAGGTGAAACCACTGATCTTGCACAGCAGATGCCGGCCTTGCTTGAGGAGATGCTTGCGGATTACGAGGCCTACGTTCAAACCAATAACGTCTTGCCCATGCCTGATGGAAACGGGTCCGAGCAGGCATTAGGGGGTGCTCGCAGGCAACTGTGAGAGCCCGGGATGAAGAAGGGTTTACTCGGGTGTAAGACATCTGGTCGATAAGGTTATTGTCGGCAGCAACCTATTCGCTATAACGTCAAAAAAGCAGGTCTAAATCAGCTGAGCAGATCGCAGTATCAACAGCCCCGCCGAGCTGGAGAATGCGGTGAATATGGTTGTCAAGGCAATGATATCGGCGGCCAGATCTGCGTCTCCTTCCATTTGATGCGACATCACAAAACTGGCCGCAGCAGTGGGTGCCCCCGTCATCAGATAGAGAATGCCCAGATCTGTGCCGCGCAGCCCAATCAAAACCCCTGCTAGCGTTGCAAAACCCGGCACCAGAATCAGCTTGCTGATCGTGGCCCAAATTAACAAGTTGCGATTGCCCCGCAAGCGGCCGAAGCTCAGGGAACCACCCACACAGAGCAATGCCAGCGGTAGGGTCATATCTGCCAGATAACGCCCGCTGGTCATCAACCACTCAGGTAAACGCAACTGGGCCAGCGATAAAATCAGTCCCAACACAATCGCAATGATCAATGGGTTACTTATTATCGACCTACCTATCATTAGGGCAAGATTATGTTCGGGTTGATGTTGAGCCGCACTCAAGACCACTACAGCTAATATGTTGTAGACAATCGTCATCAAAGCGAGATAAACCCCAGCGGATGCCAATATCCCATTGCCGAAAGCGTTGACCGCTAGCGCCAGACCCACCACACCCATATTGCTGCGAAATGCGCACTGTACAAATACGCCACGCTGCGCCGGTGCCATAGAACCACTGAACAGCCAGAGCAGAATCACCGCGAGTAATATGATAACGATGGCACAGCCCAATAACCTGGGCTGGATCAGGGCAATCACATCCGTCGTCGAAACATTCAGAAACAATAAGCAGGGTAGGGTGACATTAAATACCAACTTAGAGCCGCTTTGAATAAAGTCCTGGCTAAGCATGCCGTGACGCAAAAAGGCATACCCAAGAAGCAACATAAAGAGAATGGGAGAAGTAACGGTAAGCGCAAAACTGAGGGCTTGCAGCATGAACGGCTTCCTTGCTTATGACGCAGTATTGTACGAGATATTAGTCACGCTATAGAAGAAAAAAAGAATCAAGTAAAGGTAGAACGGCAGCCGACTCCGTTTCCAGATATTTCTGAGCCCTTACACGTTCGACATTATACGCATTCATCTTTTACTTGCCTCACTCATGGTTATAGTTTGGCTTAACGTCAAAGGGATCTGGCGAATCTTTCGGCCTAACGGTACCATGCCTTTCTTGGGCGTCCCCTTGGCTTTTCAAATTAAACAGATAATCGCTACGGTGGGGGGGATTTTAACTATGTCTAACAGAGGAATATTGATATGCGGCACATTCGGATAGGCTCGGCTTTAGCTGCGCTCTGCCTTGTTTTTTGCTCTGGGGCTTCGGCCCAGCAAACGCTGCATCCTACTGACAACTGCCAGGATCATGCTGACGCTGACATGGTGACCTTTGCAGATGCAGTATTGGAGGAGGTAGTGCGTGAGGCTTTGTCCCTCGGACCACAAGATGCATTGAGCTGCAGTCAAGCTGCAAAGTTGAGGACGCTGAGAGCCGGTGGTGGAGGCGCAAGAAGATCGGTTTCCGGATCGCCGGAATGGGTTAATCCTGAACACATATTTCATGATCTCTCCGGAATACAGAACCTTGCAGGTTTAACTAATCTTGCTCTTCCCAACCGAGGTCTCTCTGACATTAGCCCACTGGCCGAACTCACGAAGTTGACGCATTTGAATCTGCATACCAACTGGATTTCTGACATCAGTCCACTTCGAGGCCTGACCACGCTAGTCGATTTACGTATCGCCGAAAACCCTTTGACTGACATCAGTGCCCTGAGTGAACTGACGGAATTGAGAGTGCTTCGGATGCACCGCCACGGTGACTTCATCGGAGGACAAAATCCCCGATCGGTTATGGGGGCGACAGGGGTGCTGTTCACCAATGCTGTTACTGACATTAGCCCTTTAGCGAAACTGACTAAGCTAGTTGATCTGAACATTCACACTCAGGATATAAGTGATCTGACTCCTTTAAGTGAATTGGTATCACTAATTGAATTGAGATTGGCTGGGAATTCCTTCACGGACCTGAGCCCTCTGCGTGGGGTCACCACCCTTGAATATCTTGAACTCACTGGGAACGACATTACCGACATAACACCGCTTAGTGGGCTGACAAACCTCATGGCGCTCGACCTCCGTTTCAATGCTAATTTAACTAATATTCAGGCACTGTTTGAAAATCCTGGAATCGGCTCCGATGACATAGTCGAGCTGCGCCATACAAACGTGTCATGTTCAGATCAGGCGAGACTCGCTGAAAAAGGGGTTGAGGTTCGTACAGAACTTTTTTCTTCTTGCGCTACTGTTAACCGTCAAAGATAAGAAGGAATTGTAGAAGGTTTATTTTTTGGCTCATGGAACCGCTTGCACTAAAAGTTATTATTTTAAGATTAAAATTTCAAGGAGTGGGTAGATGCGTAATCTAGCTGGGCTTAAGAACGGGTGTCGAGATACTTTGCTGGCCTTGATGTTTGTCTGCATTGTCGGCTGTTCAAGCGATAAGCAAGCTTCAGAAGGTCTGGGGAATAATACAGAGCTGGAGGAAGTGTCCGTTAGTGAGCTGCATGCGGCTGCACTGGTATTAGATGCTCATGCGGATATTGTGATTCCTTCGACATCCACCTCTTATTTGAGTGACGATGGCTCGTCAAAAGTTTCGCTGGACAAGTTGCGAGCAGGCGGCGTCGATGCCGTTGTTATGTCAATTGCGGTGGGGCCAGGGCCGCGAACCGAAGAAGGAGATGAAGCAGCGCGAGCTGAAGCTGATGAGAAATTAGAGGCAATTAATTCGCTTATTTCACTCAGTGATGGCAACGCCGTCCTGGTCAGAAGTTCAGCCGAGCTTGTTGCGGCGCATGAGGCAGGAAAATCGGCCATCATCCTTGGCTTTCAGAATGCTCGATCCTTGGAACGAGACATCAATACGATCGACGAGTTCTACCAGGCAGGGGTGCGCATATTTGGCCTTAACCATCTTGGACACAACGAATTTTCTGACTCTTCAAGACCAAATTTTGATGGTACAACAGGTAAGTTCGAAGTCACTGAGGAGCACGGAGGTCTCTCTGAGTTGGGAGTTTCCGCCATTAAGAGAATTAATGCGCTCGGCGCATTGATTGATGTGTCACAAATGTCAAAATCGGCAACCCTTCAGGCACTCGAGCTTACCACTTCGCCTGTGGTCGCGAGCCATTCAAATGCCAAAAAAGTCTCAGACGTGAGTCGAAATCTAAGTGACGAAGAGATTGACTTAATTGGCGAAAACGGCGGCGTGATTCATGTGGCGGCTTTTAAAGGCTATCTTTTAAATATCTCTGAGCCAAAATTCATTGGAACTTTAAAATCATTGCGAAGAGAGGTGGGAATTTCGGAAGAGTACAACTACCCGTTTGAGCTGTATTGGGAAATTGAAGACCCGGCGGAGAGAGCAAATTTTATTGCTGCAGTGAGCGAGCTTTTGGGACCTGCAACGACAGACAACATGATTGAGCACATAAATTATATTGTTGATAGGATTGGTGTTGATCATGTGGGGATTGGTAACGACTTCAATCACGGTAGCGGCATCGATGACTATATCGATGCAACAGATGCGATGAATTTAACGGAAGGACTTATAAGAGCAGGTTTTACGCAAGAAAGTATCGGCAAAATTTGGAGCGGTAACTTTTTAAGAGTCTTGGATGCCGCGGCTCGAAATTCTACTAAATAAGGATTTAGAAATGGGTTTAATAAGTGTGTCAGACGTTATTTCTGTGCTTTTTGCTTTTGCCGCTAAAGGGAGATTACGGCCATGAATTCCGCTGTAAATGCGATGCCTGATGCTTTTAAGTCGCAATATTTCGACCTCGAAGATGTTGGCGATGCGCAGGAGTTTTATCACAGCAGGGGTTGGACAGATGGCTTTCCCATAGTTCCGCCTACCCCCCAGGCCGTGCAGGCCTGCCTAGACTGGGTTCTCATGCCTGCTAACGAGATTATTGGTATTGAGCCAGTGCGCGAGCGGGCCATCACCGCAGAGAAGTTGGCGATTAATGCGGTTATGGCTGGCTGCCTACCTGCGCATTTCCCCGTCGTAGTTGCAGCAATGATGGCAATGCTAAAAGAAGAGTTTCTGTTGCATGGCACGACGGCCAGCACGGGTGGTTGCGCCATCCTTGTCATTTTGAATGGTTCCATCAGGAAAGAGATTGGTTCGCGCAGTGACTTCAATGTATTGGGTAGTTCTGATAGAGCGACTTCGGTCATTGGCAGAGCTATTCGGCTCGCTCTTATAAATATTTTACAGGTGAGTCCTGGCGCTATTGACCGGTCGACTCTTGGCCATCCTGGCAAGATAAGTTATTGCATCGCGGAAGATGAGGAGGGAAGTGATTGGCCCTCTTTAGCCGAGTCCCGTGACATACCGAAGGATGCTTCAGCTGTCACGGTGCTTGCGGCATGCGCCCCTCGGCAGATCATGAATGAGTGGACCAGCAAGCCCGAAGAAATACTGGATACCTATGCTGCAGAGATGCGGGCGAACATGCGTAATTATTCCATCTGGTCAGGTAACTACGCAGTGGTCATGGCCCCGCAGCACCGAGAGCATATGCGTGCGGCGGGCTGGGGTAGAAAAGAGATTGCCAGTTACCTTTTTGAGAAGGCCCGAGTTAGGCGCTCGGAATGGTCAACGGTGGGCAAAGGCTCAGTGATACGCGATAAGGGCGACACTGAATACTGCGCATTGCCCAGTCCAGACCATTTATTATTAGTTGCGGCGGGCG
>TARA_Y100000385_G_scaffold283241_1_pt1 | contig 13470 bp, 15 predicted proteins | sample TARA_Y100000385 | Tara Oceans TARA_Y100000385 (sample SAMEA2620980) | marine metagenome | biome: marine biome (ENVO:00000447); feature: surface water layer (ENVO:00002042); material: "saline water (ENVO:00002010), including plankton (ENVO:xxxxxxxx)" | depth 5 m
CCTTGGCTTGATCACACTTTCCAGGATAATCATTAATGTCCCGTGCATACATATCATACTTCGGACGATAGCGTAGCATATAGATCCTACCAAGTTCATCCAACTCTTTTAAAAACTCAGGAGCAAGCTCTGCATGCTGGCTAGAAGGAAAATAGCGCAGTGCATTCTTCAATGCCAGTTTACGTTCTTCATCTGAAAGGATTTGTTTTCTTTTGGGAGCATGATTAATCCCCTCTTCAAATGCAGGTTCTTGTGGGATACTCGATGGTATTCCTTGTCTAATATCTTGTTGAAAATCTTCTTTTGTCATGATTCTAATTTAGTTGGTTTGTTATCTATGTTCTACCCCTCAGTCAGAGCTAAACTATGGATAACGAACATTAGATCTAAAGGTAATTTTCTCAAACATCATAGTACAAAGTTACAAAACATTCCAAGGGATTTAAACAAAAAACGCCTCCCTTTTCGAGGAGGCGTTTTCTAGAATTATAGTATTACTATCTGAGCAAATTGATGTGCCCATTGTAAGTGTATTTATCATCATCTAATAGACCTTTAGTGCGGATGATCCATGTATAAACTCCAGCCGGAGCCATTTGTCCACCATAAGTACCATCCCAACCAACGCTAACATCATTTGATTCCCAAATGATTTCACCCCATCTGTTGTAGATCAACAATTCAAAATCATAAATATCGATTCCCTCCATGTGCACACTCCATGTTTGGTTGTGCTCATCATCATCAGGTGTAAAAGCGTTTGGTGCATAAATCAATACTTCGGGGAAGACAATTAATTCATGATCCATAGTATCCACACATCCAAGTTCTGATGTCGTAATTAATTGAACATTGTATCTTCCTTCAACACCATCAGGGAATAGAACATCAACATTTGTTTGTGTCGATTGTGAAGGGGTTCCATTTTCGAAGTACCACTGGTAAGTATATCCATTCCAAGAATAATTCGTGAAGTGAACTTCAGTATTGAACATTAGAATAGGATTCGGTGAGTATTTGAAATCAGCTCTTGGCTTCGGGTCAACATTTAATAGTTCAACAAAAGTAGTTGAATCGATACATCCTTCGTAAGACGTGATGATCAATTGAACATCATACTGACCAGCCATAAGCGCCGATGTAGTAATGGTATCTTGATTTAAATATTGATCAACTCCATTTACCAACCAATATGAATATTGACTCATAGTTGGGTCAGTAACATTCACTATATCGAATACAGCTGGCTCACATTGAAACGGATTCAATACATTCACTAATGGAACAGGAACCGGTGCTACAAGAACATTTGTATTCATAACCAGCGGCGTTGATTCGCATCCATCGGTAACTGTAACCGTATAGTTTGTTGTTACGGATGGAGTCACGTCAATTGTATGTGACCCTACACCAGTAAACACATCTGTAGTACTCCACGTGAAAGTATATGGCTGTCCAATACCACCCACACTCGTTGCCGAAATGGAAGTTCCGTATCCAGGACAAACAGTATCTAGAGAAGTGATTGTTCCTGTAAGAGGATCACGTACCGTAACATCTATGGTCGCCGGAGGTGAAACACACCCAACTTCATTCTCAGCATAAACTGTATATGTTGTTGCGACTAATGGAGTAGCAGTTTGATTTGATCCTGTCCCTGCAGTGTGATCCCAGTGGAATAAGTATGAAGTTCCACCTGTTGCACTTGCAGATAATTGAGCCGTACCATTCTGACAAATTAATGTATCATTCGATACTGATATCGTAACTGGTGCTGGATCTATCACATCAACCGTTGTACATTTCTCACAACCTAAAAGCGTTTGAGCACAAACGTTGTATGTGTTTCCTCCAAAAACCACCGCGAAAGAATCCACTTGCCACGTAATTCCTCCATCGAAACTATATTGAACTGCACCTGGTGCATCAATGTGTATTTCTCCATCAGTAGAACCTTCACAGCTAGGGCTAACAGCTAATGCAGATATTTGAAGGTCATCGACTGTAACGGATAAGGTATCAAAAACAGATCCACAAACTGTCTCGTTCTCTTCAAAAATAAACTCGTAATAGCCAGCTTGATTTACAGTGACCGTCGTGTTTGGATCTGATGTATTAGGAATGAAGAATACTGCTGGCGCTGGAGATACAGCTGAAGCATCGTACGTCCAAGCCGAAATGTTATTAATTGGGTCCGTCATTAATGCTGACATTAAAATTGGATCACCTAAACAAACAGTTTGATCGATTCCTGCGTCTGGCATAGGTGGATTCACAACAGTAATTGTGAATGTATCAATCACCATACCTCCAGCTAAAAGAGGATCAGAAATTTGCACATAGTAATCAGTAGTTACCGTTGGCGCAACCATTACATTGGTTCCACCAGTCGTATTAGAAACACCTATTGTCGTAATCCAGTTAAACGTCGGATTCGGTGCAGATGTTGGTGGGATAATTGTTACATCTGCCGAATCTCCTAAACAAATTGTTTGATCCGGAGTTCCTGCAGAACATGAAATCCCTGCACCACCTGGATTAGTAGGAAATGATAGTGTAGCATTTCCCACTTGTGAACTATAGTTCGAAAACATAAGAACAAAAGCCTGACCAGCAACTACTGGAATTGAAGGCTGGAAATTACCGGCTACTCCACCTGCAGGTGGTCCACCATTGTTCATGCCTGTAAATCCGGCCGAGGAAGCGTTCCAGTTACAAGCAACCGGCGCTAAAGTATTATTGAATATGCCAGCACATGATGCAGGATCATACGGCCACATTGCCCAATCAAAATATCCATTTCCACCTGGAGCACCAATTTGGAACTCTAAGTTTCCAGAAGTACCTACATTAATAACAAACCAGTTCGGATTCAATTCTCCTGCTAACAGACAGCCAGCGTTAACTCCTTGTGGGTTAGTCGTTGGATTAGAAATGTTACTTCCTGGATTAATATCTACTACACCCGCTCCTATTCCTAATGGGAAAGTACTTCCGTTATTCGCACAAACATTCTCGGCTGTGTTACAATCAGGAGAGTATACCCCCTGACTTAATGCTATCGCAGTAAGGCCAGTGAAAATTGTTGATAATAGTATTTTCATGGTAGTGTTATTGACAGTTTTGGAATGGGTAAGGATTCATCGTATCTGTTCCTCTAACCCCAATCTGCACACAGTAAACTGTATTTGCATGGGTTCCGAACCAAGTTTTAAACTCTTCTTCCGTAAGCTGTGAAAGATCGTGTGTTAAGATCAGAGCTCTTTGCGTATGGTAATCCAAACGCACCATTTCTACATAAGGATTGGCATTCATCTCATTTTGTAGCGCTTGCATTTCACCTTGATCTTGAATATCAAACATGCATTGCGCAAATAAAGACGTCGTTGTTTGCTGAGAATGACTAACAAAAGCAGTCAATGCAATCATCAATGTTAGTGTTAGAAGTGTTTTCATTATTATATCCTTTGAGTAGTTGACGCAAAAGTAAAACAATAGTTGCGTCAAAGAATCGACAATTTCTGAAAAAAACTCCCCATACAAGGATTTCTACCCTATGGTGATTTTTTTAACACATTGACAGCAGGAAACCTAAAATTTAAACGATTTACCTGGGTACACTGCAGTCTTTCCAAGCTCCTCTTCAATGCGGATCAATTGATTGTATTTCGACATACGGTCACTTCGAGAAGCAGAACCTGTTTTTATCTGTCCACAGTTCATAGCAACAGCTAAATCAGCAATCGTATTATCCTCTGTTTCTCCAGAGCGATGGCTCATTACACATGTATAACCATTGCGCATTGCCATGTTGATTGCTTCAATCGTCTCTGTAAGCGTACCAATCTGATTAACCTTTATTAATATAGAGTTAGCTGTATCTGCCTCGATTCCTTGAGACAATCGTTTAGTATTCGTTACGAATAGGTCATCTCCGACTAATTGTACCTTATGACCTAATGCCTCAGTAAGTTGCTTCCATCCTGACCAATCATCTTCGTCCAATCCATCCTCAATGGATATAATTGGATATTTTGAAGTCCATTCTTTCCAGAAATCAACTTTTTCGGATGAACTCATTTTAGCACCGGTAGACTCAAACACATATTTACCGGAATCCTTATCGTAGTATTCAGAGGCCGCAGCATCAAGAGCAATAAAGACATCCTTACCAGGTTCAAATCCGGCCTTCTTAATTGCATCAATTACAACTTCAATCGCCTCTTCGTTTGAGCCTAGATTAGGAGCAAAACCTCCTTCATCACCAACATTAGTAGACATTCCACGATCCTTGAGGACACTCTTCAAAGTATGGAAAATTTGAGTTCCCCAACGCAAACCTTCAGAAAATGATTCTGCACCAATTGGCATCACCATAAATTCTTGAATATCAATTTTATTATCAGCATGCGAACCACCATTTAAGATGTTCATCATAGGGATAGGCATTGTTACTGCTCCAACACCACCAACATATTTAAATAAACTAAGTCCAGCCTCATCTGCGGCGGCTCGAGCAGCAGCAAGAGAAACTCCTAGAATGGCATTCGCACCCAGATTTGATTTATTATCTGTACCATCAAGCTCAATTAATGTAGCATCAATTGCCTTTTGGTCGCAAACGTCAAATCCGTTCAATGCTTCGTTAATTATTGAATTAACATTAGCAACCGCTTTCAGTACACCCTTACCCAAGTATGCATTCGGATCTCCATCTCTCAACTCCATTGCCTCATGAACACCTGTAGATGCTCCTGAAGGAACAGCAGCTCTACCTAAAACTCCTGAAGTTGTGATTACATCAACTTCAACTGTTGGATTTCCTCTTGAATCCAGGATTTGTCGCGCAACGATCTTGGCAATAAAACTCATTATTTGTGGTTTTTTATATTGGAAATAAATTGATCAAATAAATATCGTGAATCATGTGGGCCTGCTGAAGCCTCTGGATGATATTGAACAGAAAAAGCCGTTCCACCGTTTAACTGAATACCAGCTACAGTTTGGTCGTTCAAATGAATGTGAGTAACACTAACATTATCGATTTGCTCTGTACTTTCTTTTGAAATTACAAAACCATGATTTTGCGAAGTAACCTCACCTTTACCAGTGATTAAATTCTTAACTGGGTGGTTAATTCCACGATGGCCATTGAACATTTTTTCTGTTTTCAATCCTTGGCTCAAGCCTAAGATCTGATGCCCCAAGCAAATTCCAAATACTGGTTTATTCAATGCTACAATATCCTTCACCAATCCAATTGAATTTGGCATTGCCGATGGATCGCCAGGTCCATTGGATAACATGTATCCATCTGGTTGGAATCCATTAATATCTTCTAGAGTTGCATCTAGTGGGAATACTTTCACGTGACACCCACGATCAACGAGACAACGAATTATGTTCTTTTTAACTCCGAAATCGAGTAATGCCACCCTGTAAAGCGCATTTTCCGCTTTCACTTCAAACGCATCTTTAGTAGCTACCTTGGACGACAATTCAAGCCCATCCATGGAGGGTACAGCTGTTAATTGCTTTTTCAAAGACTCAATATCAGTATCTTCAGATGATATGATGCAGTTCATTGCCCCTTTACTTCGAATGTGTCTAACCAATGCACGTGTATCAATGTCAGATATACCTACTTTTTTGTTCTCCACCAAGTCTTCCTGTAGTGACTTACTTCCTGAAGCTCTTGAGTATCCATCAGAGAATTTCTTTACAACGATTCCAGCAACATTAATATTATCAGATTCTATTTCGTCATCATGAACTCCGTAGTTCCCAATATGAGCCGAAGTCATAACAAGTACTTGGCCATAATAAGATGGGTCAGTAAACACCTCCTGATAGCCCGTCATCCCAGTGTTAAATGCTATTTCACCGGTTGTGGTCCCAATCATTCCAATTGCTACCCCTTCAAAAGAGGTCCCGTCCTCTAATAATAGTACTGCCGATTGTTGTTCGCTCATACAAGAAATTTTCTGCAAATTTAGGATTTCAAATTCAATCAACCGCGCGTTTTTGAAAGAAGATATCAACGAGATATTAAGAATTATACCTAACAGGTCTAATCAAATATTAAAGTATAAAAAAAGGGATCCACAATTATGGATCCCTTAAATTTGTCAAGATGACAAAAACTAGCGGGTGCCTATTTACCTCCGTCTAATTCGTCTTGCCATTTTTTCAACTCATCCCATTTCCCATCTGCTGCAAGCTGCGCTTGTTCTGGCCAAGTATTAGTAACGTGGCTGCCACGTACGTCAGCGATGATTTCAGATATTTTCTCAGGAGTACTTCCTGCCAGGTCAGCGTAAGTTGCCAATCCTGCAGCAGCAAGAACTTCAGCAATCTTAGGTCCAATTCCCTCAATTTTCTTGAGATCATCAGCAGCTGCCTTCTTTTCTTTTGCTGGTTTTTCTTCCTTAGCAGGAGCTTCCTCCTTAACTTCTTCTGCAACAGTTTCTTCAACAACCACAGCATCTTCAATTACAGGTGCCTCAGTAGACATCTCAGTAGTTTCTTCAGTTGCTACAGTAGCATCAGTTGCTTTTGCTCCTCCACCTCTACGTGAACGACGAGTAGTTTTCTTAACTCCTTCGTTAGTATACATGTCGTTGAAGTCAACTAATTCGATCATACACATCTCTGCGTTATCTCCAACTCTGTATCCAGTACGGATGATACGTGTGTACCCTCCTGGACGATCAGCAATTCTTGGAGCTACTTCTCTGAACAATTCGCTAATCGCTTCTTTACTTTGAAGGTAGCTAAATACAGTTCGTCGAGAGTGAGTAGAATCTGTTTTTGACTTTGTTAAAATTGGCTCAACGTAAACACGCAATGCTTTAGCTTTTGCTACAGTTGTGTTAATGCGTTTGTGCTCAATTAATGAACATGCCATGTTCGAAAGCATCGCTTTTCTATGCGCTGTCTTTCTACTTAGGTGATTGAATTTTTTTCCGTGTCTCATAACTATAAATTTCGCAAGTAACGGTTAACTGTATCTTGTATCGCCAGATACAGCCACCTATCACGCCATTTTCTTTTTTTTACTAATCGCGATACTAATCTTTATCTAATTTGTATTTGGAAACATTCATTCCGAATGAAAGTCCTTTGTTATCAACTAAGTCTTCCAACTCAGTTAATGACTTCTTACCGAAGTTTCTGAATTTCAAGAGATCATTCTTATTGTAAGAAACAAGATCACCTAAAGTTTCAACGTCTGCAGCTTTCAAACAGTTTAGTGCACGAACTGAAAGATCCATATCAACTAATTTTGTTTTCAATAACTGACGCATATGCAATGAAGTTTCATCGAACTCTTCTGTTTCTGCTTTAACTTCGCTATCAAGAGTGATACGCTCGTCAGAGAATAACATAAAGTGGTGAATCAAAATCTTCGCAGCTTCTTTCAGTGCTTCTTTTGGGTGAACTGATCCATCAGTTGTGATGTCAAAGATCAATTTCTCGTAATCTGTTCTTTGCTCAACACGAAAATCTTCTACTTCATACTTTACATTCTTAATAGGTGTAAAGATAGAATCGATAGCGATTGTTCCGAATGGAGCAGAGGGATCAGAGTTCTCTTCAGCTGGATGATATCCACGACCCTTGGTGATCGTTAATTCAATTTCCAACTTAACAGAAGGCTCCATATTACAGATAACCATATCTGGGTTCAACACCTGGAATGCAGATGTGAACTTACCGATATCACCTGCAGTAAGCGTATTTTGTCCTGCAACTGAAACCATAACAGTTTCGCTGTCAGTTCCTTCGATTTGTTGTTTGAAACGAACTTGTTTCATATTCAACACCATCTCAGTAACATCTTCTACAACACCTTTAATTGTTGAGAACTCGTGATCTACTCCTTCAATACGAATTGAAGCGATCGCGAACCCTTCCAATGAAGAAAGAAGTATACGACGTAACGAGTTACCGATAGTAATACCGTAACCTGGCTCAAGTGGACGGAATTCAAATTGTCCAACATGCTCATCAGATTCGAGCATTATCACTTTATCTGGTTTTTGGAAGTCTAATATTGCCATTTTTTTTCTTCGTTTTAATTGAAATTCAGTTGCGCGGTTTATAAGAATGAAGAAGCTCAAACAAACCCTTTGGCTGAATCCAATATTATTAATTATTACTTAGAGTACAATTCGACGATTAATTGTTCCTTGATGTTTTCAGGGATCATTTCACGTGTTGGAACACCAACAATTTTACCTTCTAATTGACTTGGATTCCATTCCAACCAATCGAAAGACTTAATTTGAGGTGTAGCCAATGAGTCACTTATTACTTCCATTGATTTAGACTTCTCACGAACACTAATCACGTTACCAACTTTCGTTGAAAACGATGGGATGTTCACAATTTGTCCATCAACTGTAATATGCTTATGCGATACTAATTGACGTGCACCTGAACGCGTAGGAGCTAATCCTAAACGGTAAACTGTGTTGTCAAGACGTGCTTCACACAATTGCAACAAGTTTTCACCAGTAATACCTTTCATTCTCGATGCTTTATCGAAAAGATTAGAGAACTGACGCTCAAGAATACCATAAGTATACTTTGCTTTTTGTTTCTCACCTAGCTGAACTGCGTATTCTGATTTCTTACCGCGACGTCTGTTTGGTCCATGTTGTCCTGGTCCATACTGACGTTTATCCAACGATTTGTCTGCTCCGAAGATTGGATCTTGGAAACGACGTGCAATTTTTGATTTTGGTCCTGTATATCTTGCCATTTTACTTTTTTTAAGGGAGACTATGAATTAAGGCTTCTCCTCCGATAGTCTGGATTCCCTTTGTTATTAAATCTATTTATTAAACTCTTCTTCTTTTCGGTGGACGACATCCATTGTGTGGCATTGGAGTAACATCATTGATTTCAGTTACTTCAATTCCTGCGTTATGTAATGAACGAATCGCAGACTCACGACCTGAACCAGGTCCTTTAACGAAAACCTTTACTTTACGTAAACCGTAATCGTAGGCCTCTTTCGCTGCATCTTCCGCTGCAACCTGCGCTGCGTATGGAGTGTTCTTCTTAGATCCTCTAAAGCCCATTTTCCCGGCTGATGCCCAAGAAATAACTTGTCCAGAATTATTTGTCAATGAGATGATAACATTGTTGAACGTCGCTTGAATGTGCGCTTGTCCTAATGCGTCAACTTTGACTTTCTTTTTCTTCTTTGCGTTTGACTTTGCCATTTTATTTAGCTTTTATGTTCATTGCTTTCATTAGAATAGGAACTCAGTTCCTGCCCTGCCTCTTCTAATAAAGGGGGCGATTATTGCACTCATCACGCTAAACTGCGATTTGAAATACGGACCGCCTGTCCACTTTATTAAAGAATCCAATCCATCCTGAACAAAATGTCCAATCCAGATTGGTAGCATTGCTACTTCTTCTTATTCGCAACAGTTTTTCTTCTACCTTTTCTTGTTCTTGAATTGTTCTTAGTTCGTTGTCCACGAAGTGGTAAACCAGATCTGTGACGAATTCCTCGTTGACATCCAATATCCATCAATCGCTTGATGTTTGTTTGAACCTCTGAACGAAGTGCTCCCTCAACTTTGATTTCATTCAAAGCAGTACGGATAGCTCCTAACTCATCATCATTCCAATCTTGCACTTTTGTGCTCTCATCAACTTTAGCAGTTGCTAGGACTTTCTGTGCTGTGCTTCTTCCGATTCCATAAATGTATGTTAAACCGATAACACCTCTTTTATTTTTTGGTAAATCAATACCTGCAATACGTGCCATATCTTAACCTTGTCTTTGTTTGAATTTCGGATTCTTTTTATTGATCACGTAAACTACTCCTTTACGTTTCACGATCTTACAGTCAACTGACCGCTTTTTAACTGATGCTCTTACTTTCATCTTTCTTTGTTATTTAATCTGCTTTCGAATTTCGTTTAGATCTCCAGTGTAAAACACCTCCACCTTAACGGGGCAAACCTTCAGTTTACGAATCAAAAGCTTCGCTTTTTCTTATTTGTATCTAAATGTTATACGTCCCTTTGTTAAATCATAAGGAGACATTTCCACTTTAACTCTATCTCCTGGAAGAATCTTGATGTAATACATTCTCATCTTTCCAGAAATATGTGCGGTAATCACGTGTCCGTTTTCCAACTCCACACGAAACATTGCGTTAGACAATGCTTCGATAATTACTCCGTCTTGTTCTATTGATGCTTGTTTCGCCATATCTTACATTCCTGACATCTCGCCTTGCGTACGACGTCCTTTAATTCTTGTTCCTTCCATTAGACCATCCATTTGACGATTTAATAAATACGATTCAACTTGTTGTAGAGTATCCAATACAACTCCCACCATAATCAGTAGAGATGTACCACCAAAGAACATTGCGAATGCATCATTCACTCCAGCCAATTTTGCAATTGCAGGGATGATAGCAATGAATGCTAAGAATAATGATCCAGGGAATGTAATTCTAGAAACTAGAGAATCGATATAGCTAGCAGTTTCTTCACCCGGTCTAACACCAGGAATAAATCCACCACTTCTTTTCAATTCATCAGCGATCTTTCTAGGATTAATCATGATTGCTGTGTAGAAATATGTAAATACGACGATCAGCAGGAACAACGTAAGGTTGTAACCGAAACCGTAAATATCTCCAAAAACCTCTGACATGAAACCACCTTCACTACTGGCAAAGATCATTACAGGTACAGTCATGATTGCTTGTGCAAAGATAATTGGCATTACACCAGAAGCATTCACCTTTATTGGTAAGTAACTTCTTGCGCCTTGATCTTCAGCAGATCTTGCACCAACAACTCGCTTAGCAGTATTCAATGGAACCTTCCGAACCCCTTGAACAATTAGAACAGTGCCAAGTACAACAACCATAAAGGCGAAGATCTCAAGTACAATTTTAATTAAATTACCACCTTCAATCGAGAAAGTAAACTCAGCCATAAATGCTTCAGGCAGACGAGCAAGGATACCAACAGTAATCAATAATGAAATACCGTTACCAATTCCTTTATCTGTAATACGCTCACCTAGCCAAACTGCGAACATCGCACCAGCTACAAGAACCGTGATAGATTGAACCCACCAGAACGTACCAGCATCAGCTGGAAGTGCTCCTTTGCTTTCTACGTATAACGCAAGGTAACTTGGCGCTTGAAGTGCACAAATTACAATTGTCAAAACACGTGTAAACATGTTGATTCGCTTTCTACCAGACTCTCCTTCTTGCTGCATCTTTTGTACCGCAGGCACCGCCATTCCGAGGAGTTGCATAATAATCGACGCACTAATATAGGGCATAATACCCAGTGCCATTATTGATGCATTGGTAAATCCACCTCCAGAGAAAAGAGATAGCAAAGTCTCAAGCATGTTTTGACCATCCTTTGATTGCGCCGCTTGTAAAGCACCGTAGTCAACACCAGGTAAAATTATGAATGATCCAATCCGGTAAATAAGAATTAGAGCAAGCGTAAGTATAATACGCTTTCTCAATTCTTCAACTTTCCAGATATTTTTTATGTTTTGTATAAACTTCTTCATCGGTAAAAAATGTTGGCAAAGTTAATTAGATTTCTGTACAATTCCCACCTTTATCTTCAATTGCTGCTTTAGCAGTAGTTGAAAACTTGTGAGCTGTTACGTCAATCTTTGCCTTAAGTTCACCTCTTCCTAAGATTTTTACTAACTCATTTCGAGACACTAATCCATTAGCCATCAATACTTCATGGTTGATTTCTGTAATTTTCTTACGGTCGATCAACTCCTGAATAATATCCAAGTTAATAGCTTTGTATTCTACTCTATTAATATTCTTAAATCCAAATTTAGGTACTCGACGTTGAAGAGGCATTTGTCCACCTTCGAATCCAACTTTCTTTGAGTAACCAGATCTTGATTTTTGTCCTTTATGTCCACGTGTAGATGTCCCACCACGTCCAGAGCCTTGCCCTCTCGCGATACGTTTTCTATTTTTCGTGGATCCCTTTGCAGGGGTTAAATTATGTAAATTCATTTCAATGCGTTTTGAGCTTTTACCGAAGTAGAAGCGTTATAGATTACTCAACTACAGTAACTAAGTGTTGAACTTTCTTGACCATACCAAGGATTTGTGGAGTTGCTTCTTTTTCAATTACTTGATTCAACTTACTAAATCCTAATGCTTTAATCGTTGCTTTTTGTCTTGCTGGGCGATTAATAGCACTTCTAACAAATTTGATTTTAATTGTTTCCATGTCTTTTTCTATTAACCGTTAAATACTTTATCAAGATCAACTCCACGTTGTTTAGCAACAGCAACTGCATCTCTCATTTGAGCCAATGCGTCCATTGTAGCTTTAACTACGTTATGTGGGTTTGATGAACCTTGAGACTTAGCTAAGACGTTGTGAATTCCAACGCTCTCTAATACAGCACGCATCGCACCACCGGCGATAACTCCTGTACCTTCAGATGCTGGTCTTAACAAAACGCGTGCACCACTAAATTTACCTTTTTGAAGGTGTGGTACTGTTCCATGTAAAATTGGAACTCGTATTAAGTTTTTCTTCGCATCGTCAATTCCTTTAGAAATAGCTTCCGTTACTTCTTTTGCTTTTCCAAGTCCATGACCTACGATTCCATTCTCATCACCAACAACAACAATAGCGGAAAAACTAAATGTACGACCACCTTTGGTAACTTTCGTTACACGATTAATTGATACGAGTTTATCTTTCAACTCAATATCTACAGATTTTACTCTATTTCCTTGTGCTCCCATTATTAAAATTTTAAACCGCCTTCTCTTGCTGAGTCAGCTAATGTTTTAACTCTACCGTGATACAAATATCCGTTACGATCAAACACAACAGTTGTAATTCCGGCTTTAACAGCTTTTTCAGCTACTTCTTTTCCTATAGCAGCTGCTTGATCTGATTTAGATCCTTTGCTTGCTACTTTATTTTTGAATGATGATGCAGATACAACAGTTTGTCCTGTTGAATCATCAATGATTTGAGCGTAAATTTGTTTGTTGCTTCTGAAAACAGTCAAACGTGGTTGCGCAGCAGTACCAGAAACATTTCTTCTGATTCTACGCTTAATTTTTGCTCTTCTTGTTACTTTACTAAATGCCATAACTTTTAAGATATCTTAATTATTTTGCTGCTGCTGTTTTACCAGCTTTTCTTCTTAGTTCTTCACCTAAGTACTTAACACCTTTTCCTTTGTATGGTTCAGGTTTACGTAGTGAACGAATCTTAGCCGCAGCTTGTCCTACTAATTGCTTATCGATTGACTCCAATGTTACGATTGGTGCCTTTCCTTTTTCAGACACAGTTGATACCTTAATTTCTTTAGGAAGTTCGATTACAATCGGGTGAGAGTATCCTAATGCTAGATCCAAACGTTGACCGCTTGCACTTGCACGGAAACCTACTCCGACAACTTCT
>TARA_Y100000385_G_scaffold40221_1_pt1 | contig 13453 bp, 12 predicted proteins | sample TARA_Y100000385 | Tara Oceans TARA_Y100000385 (sample SAMEA2620980) | marine metagenome | biome: marine biome (ENVO:00000447); feature: surface water layer (ENVO:00002042); material: "saline water (ENVO:00002010), including plankton (ENVO:xxxxxxxx)" | depth 5 m
GTACCGTTTAGATTAACTTCCCATTTTGGTTTAATAAATCCAATTGAAGCAAAATATTGATGTTTAGCAATATATGGTAATTCATCACCAGCTGCTACATTACCCCATTCACCAAAATCAACTTCAGTAAAATTGGTTTTAAATTCAGTGTCAGTAAAAGTATAATTTACTGTAATTGGTAATTTAAAATCGGAATTAGCAAAATTATTAGCTAAATCATAAGATGCTGATAATTCAAAACCCTTAGCATCAACTTGGCCAGCACTGTATTGATCACCTTCATCACAACCGCCGCCTGATGAGTTAGTGCACTCGCCATTTAAATTAGAATAATCATTAAAGAAAGCCACAAATTCAGTCGCAATAACATCCTTATTATATCTAAAGCCAGCTTCGTAATTTATACTTCTTTCCTCTTTAGAATCAGTACTTCCTGGAGAAGGGGGGTTAAAACCTTTGTGAATAGAAGCAAAAGTAGATAAATTTTTATTAAATTTATATATTGAGCCAAGAGATGGAATAAAGATATCTAAATGGTTAACATTATTTTTAGAAGGGTTATTATAATCGGTATTTTCTAATTTAATATTTTCATATCTAATTCCCGGAGTTAAGGTCAATTTACCATAAGTGATAGCATCACTTAAATAAATCGCTGTTGCATCAGTATCCTTCTCTTTGTTACCAGCATTACCTGGAGTGCCATAACTATCTAGAGTCATAACTGCATTATTTAACTCATACTTATCATCTCTTTGGAAGCGATCAGCTTGATCTTGATGAAAACGAGCACTAAATTTTAATTTATGATCTAACTGGCCAGTTTTAAATTCAGTTCCTAAAACAGATTGAACTCCTTGAGAATAATAATCACGATTATTAGCTCTAACTTTTAATGTACTTCCATTATTAACATCAGAATTATTTGTTACAGAATTTTTCAATTTATACCAGTTACGACCAAAATAATTATGATAAAGAGTTGTAGTTAAATCAAATTTGCCGAAATCAGCAAAATGTCTTAATTGATATTGATGATGCTCAGCATCCATATTATCTAATTGTGATGCGGCGTATCTTCTATATGGATCATTTTCAAAATCTGCATCTGTGAGGCCAAGATAAGTCTCATCAGAATTTTCATTGTTAAAACCTAATTTTAATTCTACAGATTGATATATTTTAGCATTATCATCGGTTTCATATTTTAATTTAGCCATCACATCTTGAAGGGAATATCCAGTGTAGCCACCAACAATATCAATTTTTTTAAAACCGTCACTTTGATCATTAGAAGCGTTAATTAAATAGCTCCAATTTCCTAATTTATTACCATGAGTAATTTGCTGCTTGAGAGTATTAAAACTTCCATAACCAAATATAACATCAAATCGCAATTTATCTGGAACTGATTTTGTGATTAAGTTTAATGCGCCAGAGGTAGTTTTGGGTCCAAATTCGGTGGTTGAAGAACCTTTTCTAACTTCTACAGATTCCATTCTTTTCATACTAGGAAAATAATAAGCTGAAGAAGCAGAATATGGGGCAGGTGCAATTAATACGCCATCTTCCATTAAAGTAATATCAGCAGATCTTTCGCTTCTTCCTCCTCTAAAACCAATATTTGGGCGGTTACCAAAACCATCTTCTTCGTTGATGTGTACACCGGGAACTTGTTTTAAAACTCTATTAATATCTGTATAATTATAATTTTCTAATTGTTCTTGACCTATAAAAGAGGCTGAACCGGGAATGTTATTGATATTTTCCTTGCTACCAACAACCATCACTCTTTCCATTATTTTTTCATTTGGAGAAGGTTGATTGGCATAAGCATTAACAGTTGCTACAATAGTAATAATTGCTGCTAATTTTGTTTTATTATTCATCTTTATAAATTTCAATTATCTTTATCATAATAATGATATTCATTATCATTTAAAAAAATTTAATCCTTGCAAATTAATAAGTCAAGAATAAAATTGATAATCATTATCATAATTTATATTATAATTTTAAAATTGAGCATAAGATTAAATACAGCAATAATACTATCTTTTTTTTTACATTTGATTTTTATTAATTTTGTTAAATACGGCAATCCTAATTATCAAATTAAATCTGATTTATTTAACAATAAAATTGCTTTAAATTTCTCTTTTTCAGAAAAAAAACAGTTAAACAACGCTAAATATAGTAAAAACCATTTAGAAAAAAATAGTATTCTAAAAAAAACTAATAAAATATCTAAAAATATAGACAATAAATCTAAAATTATTCCAAATATTACAGATTATCAACTGGTTGGAAAGAAAATTACTCCAAATTACCCTAAAAGGTCGCTAAAATTAGGTCAGGAGGGTGTTGTTTATCTTAAAATATTAGTTTCTGATAATGGTCTTCCGGAAGAAATTATCTTCACCCAAAAATCACAATATAATTTACTTAATGAGGCAGCTTTAGATGCTGTTTCTAGGTGGAAGTTCAAACCGATAATGATTAATGGCTTTAAATCAAAAATATGGGTTAGCGTTCCAATTGAATTTAAAATAAGTTAATTTTATTATTATATTAAAAATTATGTTATATTTTATAGAAAAAATTGGGTTTTTATTTTATCCACTATCCTTTCTCTCAATTATTGCATTTGCAGTTATTATTGAAAGAGTTATATTTTTTATATCTTTTTTTAATAAGAAAAGCGATGTAACTACTAATGATTTAATACACTTACTAGAAAAAAACAAAAAACTAAGCAAAGAAATAAGAGATGATATAATATCTTATAAGTTAATTGATATTAAAAATTCCCTAGAATCGGGTATTAATTTTATTAAAATAGTTGCTATTTTAGCACCAATGACAGGTCTTTTGGGTACGGTAATTGGTATTATTAAAGCTTTTAAGGTGATTTCCTTACAAAATTCACCAATTTCTCCCGCAATGATTGCTGATGCTTTATGGAACGCTATGCTTACTACTGCTTATGGCCTGATTATTGCTATTCCTTCTTTATTTTTTGTATTTTTTTTCCTTAGAGTTTCTGAAAGATATATTGATAAATTACAAAAAATACTCAATGAAAAATCCCTAAAAATATCAGGCTTTAATGATTAATATCAACAATAATAATAGAAAAAACATTATAGGTGATTTTTTGCCAGATTTGACACCTCTATTGGATGTAGTTTTTATGCTGATAGTTTTTCTTATTTTAACCATTAACACTACTTTCTTTTCTTTAGAAGTTAATTTACCTGATGATAATGATAATTCCTCTAAGGCAATTTCTGACAATAATCATCTGGAAATTCATTTATTAAAATCTAATTTTTGGAAGATTAATGAAGAAAAATTTTCTAATGAAGCAAAATTTAAAGATTACCTATTATCTTATCACCAAAAACATCCAAAACAAAAAATTATTATAATTACTGATAAAAGTTCTGAAGTAGGAAAATTGATTTCCATCTTAACTTTCTTAAAAAAACAAAATATCCAAATGGCTGACATTTTGGTTGAAAAGCAAGGCTGATTTTGTTGTAATCTTTATGAAAAACAAGTTATTAAAATCATAATAATATATCTAATATCAATAATATTAATATACCTATCTTCTGATCAGTTACTAATTACTTCATGCAAGTTGAAAATAAATTAAACCATTGACAACATGTAGGTTCAGGATTTGCTGAAGGAGTTTCTTCTGTTGGATTTTCTTTTTTATTTTCTAAATTAACTTTATTATTAGGAAATTGAGGTTCTTTAGATTTATAAGTTTTATTAGGTGCTGGTTCGTCGGCATCTATTACATCACCTTCTGTTATATCAGTAGTTATTCTATCTAAAGTAATAATAATGGCATCTGGAGGAACCATTTCAAAAGGATCCATTTCTTGTCTTAAATATCGATTTAAACTATTGATGGCGCTAGAACCTACTCCCTCAATTGTAACAGACATATTAGCAGCTAATCTTGCAGGGTGATCCTGATGTGGATAGACCAAATCACTTTCTTGAAACTCTAATGCTTTTCTGGCAATATTTTCATAACTTAATTTACCTTCTTCAGCAATTTTATTTTGAATTTCTTGTAATATTTTCAACGCTCTTTTGCTTTCATATCCTTCCTTAGATAACCTATGATATATAATTTTTAAATGTGTTTCTATTAATTCCTTTTTATAGTCACCTCTTAATCCCTTAGATTCTTCAATTAAATAAAGAATATCAACAGCATCCTCTTTATTAGTAAAACTTTGTAATTTTTTCCTTTCAGCATCCATAGTCATATTAATGCCTAGATCAGCATGGCTAATTTTTTTTATTTTATCCTTATCTTTTTCATTTAAATCATCGTGGCTTGTGCCTCCAAAATACCTTCCTCTAGCACTATATCTATCAAGATTTTCTTTTATAAATTCTTCTATTAATTCTTCTTCATATCCTTCATTTAACATAATAGCAACATTAAACCTTAAATTGCTTGCTAATAATTTAATAGCAGAAGGATTTTTTTCTTTACAAGTAAAAATATCTGTATTGATTTTTTCACTCTTTTTTGTATATAGATCCTCAAAAAGTTTTTTGTGCTTTTGCATTGAAGCACCAGGGTTATCAAGAGCTTCTAATATCATAGATTTAGAACTTTCCCAGTTGTTTGTTATTTTTTTACCTTCTGCTGACTCACTTTTTATTGCATTAATTTTGTCATTTATTTTGGTATTGTTTATATCACGTAGTTTTATATAAAAATTACTACGAAAATTGCCAACAAAAACTTCTAAAGAAGATGATACTGTCCTTAGTAAAGCTCCAACAGGAGTAACAGATAAAATATTAACCCCGGTATCAATTACTCTTAATCCTGTATATGCGGCAATTGCAGGTGCCGCTAAATTATTAGCATATCTTACTGGTATTGAATATTCTCCCTTACCCCAAAAGTCGCTTATTCCGTGAAAATATTCGGTTTCATGATATTTTTCAGGTAAGAGAACTCTTGTAGCTAAAATCTGTTGGTTTGTTAAAACATAATATTGATTTTTTTGACTAACATTTCTATGTCTTATTAATTTACACGCCAAAATACTTGATGTCGCAATGGCTGTACCCGCTACTAATACCACCCCTCCTGTTATAATAGATGCAGTTGTTAAAGCCCCAACGCTAAATCCTGCACCAAAAGCAAATACTCCACTTCCCAATGACGATGAAACCGCCCCACCTGCAGCTGCACCTGCAGCAGAAGCCGCAGAAGATAGGGCTGTAGATGTTGCCCCTACTGATCCTGTTGCAACTACTGCTGTTCCGCCAACCCCATAGGCTATAGAGGAGGTTCTATAGAAACTTGTGAAACACGCATTAGATGGCATGTGACTACGTTCATCTACTGACTTTTTTGATGCTAACCATGTATTCCATGTGTCTGGCCAATGCGCATACTCAGATAATGTTTTAATTATTTTCATTATTATAAAATAAAACATAAACTATGATAATGATTATCATTATACTATTATTTCACAATAACTACAATAGTTTTTTTAAGAAAAGTAGTAAATAAATAATTTGACTTTTAAATTATAAATTATAAATTAAAACATAAACTATGATAATGATTATCATTATACTATTATTTTACAATAACTACAATAGTTTTTTTAAGAAAAGTAGTAAATAAATAATTTGACTTTTAAATTATAATAATGATAATCATTATCATTACTATATTGTTATTATAGTTAAAATATAAATAAATTAATTTACAAAAAAATGACTTTCAAAAAATCTTTATTAGCTGTGATATCTATTGCAGCTATTACAACCTCTTCTCAAGCAGAAGAAAATCTTTGGGTGTATGCAAAAGGAACGGACACTCGCCCAGAAGGTAGTTATGAACTAAAGCTTTCTGATACTATCAGAATAGGTAAAGGCTCTGGCCAATACATTTTTCACGATATTCGTCCAGAAATTGAATATGGCGTTACGGATCGCTTAACTATAGGTGCAGAAGTAATGATATTTGATCATAGCTACGCTCTTAATAAGGATATTGGACCAATGAAAGAAACTCAAGCAGATGAGCATAATGGTAAATTTAATAAAACCCAATATGGTGGCTATGAATTAGCTCTTAAATATAATATATTGAGTCCTTACAAGGATCCTTTTGGTTTTTCAATTGGTTTTGCTTTTGAAGATAGGGATAGGTATCGTCTTGATGGCGCTAAGATTGATCAAAAATCATATGTTAATAATATTTTCTTGCAAAAAAATTGGATTGATAATCGCTTAACTCTTGTGTTTAATTTAAAATCTGAATTTGAAAGAAGGAAATCAGGAGCTGACCAAGTTTTAGAAGAGGAGTTGGCGTTTGATGGCAGTCTTGCTATTGCTTATAGATTTATTCCAAAACATTTCTTAGGTTTTGAAATTAGAACTCAATCAGATTATTTATCTCCAATAGATGGTGGTGCGGAGGATGATCCAAAATTAGATCAATCAAACCTTGATCTTAGCAATATAAGGATTGGTACTAGGCATCAAATTGCATGGTATGCAGGACCATCTTACCATTATGCTCAAAAAGATTGGTGGGCAACTGCTGGTATTTTATTCCAATTTGCAGGTGATGGCTCCGAGCATGCTTACGTTGAAAATAGCAAGAACTGGGATGAGCATGAAAAAATTCACATAGGCCTATCTTATGGTTATAATTTCTAATAAGAAAAATAAAACTAAATCATTTTTTGCAATTACTGCAATTCTGGGGAGTTTAATTATTCCTCAGAATCATTCTTATTCTAAAACTTACCTTACTATTAATCAGGCTAAAAATATAATGTTTGATAATAAGTCCATGAAGAAGATTGATGTTATTATAAGTAAGGAGCAGATAAAAAATATTTATAAAGCTTCTAATACAAGAGTTAGAAGTAATAAAATGAATGTTTGGAGAGTTAGTGATGGTGGTTGGTTTATAGTTGATAATGTTATTGGTAAACATGAAAATATTGATTTTGCCATCTCGCTTGACAAGAATGGTAAAATTAGAGATATTGAAATTTTAGTTTATCGAGAAACATATGGTGGTGAAATTATGAATCCAAAATGGTTAGCACAATTTTTTGGCACAGGTAACGAAAAGAAGCTAAAATTAGATGATGATATTAAAAATATATCTGGAGCTACTTTATCTTGCAGAAATTTAACAGATGGAGTTAATAGAATTACCGAAAGTTGGAACCAAGTTTTAAGATACTTATAATAAAAAATATTAAAAGTTAATTTTTTTTAAAACTTAAATTGTAACAAAGATAGTAAATAATATAATTGTTTATCATTGTGTAAATTTACTTTTATAATTAATACATGATAATGATTATCATAATCAAAATAAAATGAATAATATAAATAGATGTCGCCCAATGTTAGGTACTTTTGTAGAAATTGACCTTAAGGGTAACTTTACTGACAAAAAATTAATAAATTTTAGCAATAAGGCCTTTAAAAGAGTAGAAGAAATTGAAAATCTCTTATCCTTTTATAAGGAAGATAGTGAGCTTTCATATGTTAATGCTAATGCTTATTATAGTGATTGTTTTATTTCAGATGACTTAAAGAGTGTTTTGGAGAAAGCTTTACAAATAAGTAAATTAACCAATGGATTGTACGATATTTCTATAGCTTGTAAATTAATTAAGGAGGGTTTTTTACCTAATAGCAACATTGCAATTGATGACAGTGCAAATTGGCAAGATATCATTTTAGATGGCAATAGAATTAGATTTAATAAAAAATTACAACTTGATTTAGGTGGTATTGCCAAAGGATATGCTGTTGATCAAGCTTTGATTTCCATTTATAACGAAGATCTTGATATAATCATTAATGCTGGAGGTGATATTGCTATGAATAAATGGCAGGAAAAATTAATAAAAGTTAGATCATCTGTTTTAAAAGATTTACAGCCAATCAAAATGCAAAATAGGGCGGTTGCAACAAGTTCTAGCTATTTCTTTGAAACTGACAAGAATCCTATCATTAATCCCAAAAATGGTCAAATGATCAAAGATAAAAGAAGTATTTCTATTTTTGCCAATGATTGCATGACCGCAGACGCTTTAACAAAAGTTGGTTTTTTAAATGATAATAGTGAAGAAATTATTGCTAAATTTAAGGCAAAATCAGTTATCTTATAAAAGATGCCAAAGAAGAGTAGGTGGAGTTATAAGAAAATGTTATTTTGGATTTTAGGACTTTCGTGGTTAAGTGGTATAATTTTTTTTGTGCTAAATAATTTTTTTGTTACTGATGGAGAGTTTGGTATTGATTATCACCCAGCACAATATCCCATTTTAAAAATTCATGGTGCAGCATCTTTTATTATAATGGTTACTTTTGGGTATCTTTTATCTGCTCATGTTAAAAAAAGTTGGAATGTTAGGACTCCAAAATCCAAAATGGGTATTGCTATGACTTGCTTTATGTTGGGTTCAATTATTACTGCCTATGCTCTATACTATATACCGTCAATGGATGTTAGGAAAATTGTTGGCTATGTTCATTTTACTATTGGTTTTTTACTACCTTTTATTTTATTAACTCACATTATTCAAATGAAAAGAGAAAATGACAGAATTAAAAAAATACCAAATTAAAAAGACAAAAAACGAATAAAAAAACATATGACAATGATGAGATTAGATTTGATAAGTAGATGAGGATTAAGTGGAAGGCGCTAAACAGAAAGGTTCATTATTGGGGGTCGATTGCTTCGTCATTACCTTTGTTAATTATAATAATTACAGGGTTACTATTGTTTTTTAAAAAACAATCAGATTGGATTCAGCCAGTAACTGTTAATGGCTCAACTAGTTTTCCAACAATTGGCTTTGATGATGTTTTAAAAATTAGTCAAAAAATTCCAGAAGCGCAAATCCATAAATGGTCTGATATCAATAGGTTGGATGTTCGACCTAAAAAAGGAGTAATTAAAATTAGATCAAATAATGATTGGGAGATTCAGATAGATCATCAAACAGGAGAAGTATTAAATATTGGCTTTCGAAGGTCAGATATTATAGAAGCTTTACATACGGGCACTTTTTTCACTAATTATGTTTCCTATGGCATATTTTTGCCAGCAGCAATTATTTTGTTAATCTTATTAATAACTGGTATATATTTATTTATTAATGTGACCCAAGCTAAAAATAAGAATAAAAGATTAAAAAAAGAGGTATTAACAAAATGAGAATAATTATTTTTATTATATTAATATTATTAGCCTGCATACCGTTGCAAGCTCAAGATGTTTCAGGAAAGTTAATTTTAAGAAAAAAAATATTTTATAAATATAATTCATCTTTTGAGGTAGATTATAGGAAAAATAAAAATAATTTATATCATCGTCATTATGATTTTTCTATTAAAATTCCTTTAAAATATGATTTAAAATTATCTATTAATTATAGATCTATTCATAAATTTCGTAGTAATAATAAAAAATGGGAAGCTGAAAAAAGGCCACATATTGCATTAGAAAAGTCTTTTGATACAATTTATACTAAATTATGGTTTAGAACTCGTCAGGAATATCGTTATAAATATAACAATACTGAACAAGCTAGGAATAGAATTAGAGTTAAGATTCGCTCTATCCAAAATATATGTAAAGTAAAACCATTTATTAGTAATGAGTTTTTTTATGATTTAGATGAAAATAAATATGATAAAAATTGGCTTGCAATTGGAGTAGATTACTCAAAAATAAAATTTGCTAAATACAGCATCTATTATAAGTATGTAAACAAATTACAAAAAGAAAAAAATTGGACTGGAGATTATGCTATAGTTTTAAAGGCAATATATCAATTTTAATATCATAATATTATCGCCAATCTAATGTATATTTTTGATTATTCAAGTCAGGTGTTATTTGCACTTCTTTTATCTGAGATGTGTCGAGTTTGTTGTAAAATATAAAACCCCAAAATATTTGGTAATTTTTACTTTTTTATTTTCCTTATCTGCAATATATTCTCAATTATTAGTTATTTTTATATTTCCTGATATCCTATATTAGCAACCTTTAAGGCATGTATTGCCAAGATGATCTTATTTCATTTAGATTTTTAGATTATTTTACCTTTTTGGTGCAAAGCATTAAATATCATAGCTAAACGAACAATAATTTTAAATTACAATAAATTTTTTATATGGTTTTCTAAAATTATATTAACTAGCATTATGACAGTTATTTTATAATAATTCACATTACAATATTGATTACGCATTGTTTATAAATCCAATCAAATAGTAATTGCAAATATATAACTCCTTTTTTATAAAATATGGAATTAAGAGAAAATAAAGATAGAAATGTTTTAGGAGAAGAGATGATATCTTGTTGTAATGATCCTAAGACTGGTTTTTTCCGTGATGGCTATTGTAATACAAACTATTATGATACAGGTAAACATATTATTTGTGTTATTGTTACTAATAAATTTTTACAATTTAGTAATGATCGGGGTAATGATTTAATAACTGCATCTCCAGAATCCAACTTTCCTGGACTAAAAGAGGGAGATAAATGGTGCTTATGTATAACTAGATGGGTTGAAGCACTTGAAAATGGATGCGCTCCCAAGGTTGTTTTAGAGAGTTCTCATTTTCAATGTTTAGATTATATCTCTTTGGAAGAGCTAAAAAAATATTCTGCAATATGAAAAAAATACTGTTTATATTATTATTTTTTACATTAATTCCATTTATTTTTATTCCAGCATGCTCCTACCCGGATTTAAAGTTACAAAAATCAACAAACTTTGACGGAAAAAAATTTATTAATCTACAACCCCCCAAAGAAAGTAATACATTCTTAAAATTCCTTAAATGGAAGATTCAGGGAAATAAAGCAGAATGGCCAAAATGGGTAGAAATAACTCAAACAAAACCCAAATATCAAAAGATAGAGAAGGGTATTAGTGTAATTTTTATTAATCATGCTACTTTATTGGTTCAAATTGACGGGGTAAATATTCTAACTGACCCCGTTTATTCTAACCGGACTTCCCCTGTCTCTTTTTTGGGGCCAAAAAGGATTAAGTTACCTGGTGTTAAATTTGAAGACTTACCAAAAATTGATATAATTCTAATTAGTCACAATCATTATGATTCTTTTGATAAAAAGACATTAGATAGATTAATATTAAGAGATGACCCTAAAATTCTATTTGGTATTGGTAATAGTTTTTATCTAAATGAAAAAAATATAGAAAATATCGTAGAAATGAATTGGGATGATGAATTTAAATTTAAAAATATAAAATTTACTTTTTTGTCAAATCAGCATTGGTCTAAAAGAGGTATGTTTGATAATAACAAAGCCCTCTGGGGATCTTTTGCTATTGAGGGTTCAAAAAAAATCTATTTTGCAGGAGATACTGGTTATTCTAACCATTTTAAAAATATTCAGAAGAAATTTGATTATTTTGACTTAAGTCTTATTCCAATCGGAGCCTATAAACCAAGGTGGTTTATGAAACATGATCATATTAATCCAGAAGAGGCAGTAAAAGCTCACTTAGAATTAAATTCAAAAAAATCAATTGGAATACATTTTGGTACTTTCCAGTTAACTAATGAAGCAATTGACGATCCAACTAAAGACCTTAATATAGCTAAGAAGAAATACAATATAAAAAGAGAAAATTTTATTGTATTAGATGAAGGTCAGGAATATTTTATTAAGTAATAATATTTATTATTATTTAATAGATCTCTTTTCTTCAATTACTTCATAACATTCTATAACGTCACCTTCTTGGATATCTTGATAATTTTCAATGGCAATACCACATTCAAGACCTAGTTTTACTTCTTTAACATCATCTTTGAATCTTTTTAAAGTTTTTAAATTACCATCATAAATTACAACATTATCTCTAAGTAATCTTACTTTAGAATTTTTCTTTACTACGCCATTGGTAACGTAAGCACCAGCAATTTTACCAACACCAGTTATTTTATATATCTGTCTAATTTCAACATTACCTAAATGTTTTTCATTTATTGTTGGGTTTAACATGCCACTAAGCATTGCTTTTACGTCATCTGATGCATCGTAGATAACAGAGTAATATCTTATATCTACTCCATTTTCTTTAGCTACATCTTGTACAGTAGAATTTGCTCTAACATTAAAAGAAATAATTAAAGCATCGGAAGCTGCTGCAAGATTAACATCACTTTCATTGATAGATCCGGTAGCTGAATGGATAATTTTTGTTTCTACTTCGTCATGAGTAATTCCCATTAACATACCCGAAAGAGCTTCTGCTGAACCATTTACATCAGCTTTAATAATTATATTTAAATATTGTTTAGCATTAGCGCTAACAGATTTGAATATGTCTTCTTTTGATTTTAAGTTATTTTTTAGGTTTTTCTGATCTTTTTCTTTTTTTACTCTATATTCAATTATATCTCTAGCTTGCTTTTCCTCTCCAACTTCAGAGAAAAAAGCTCCAGCTGAAGGTGTTACATCAAGACCCATAATTTCTACGGCTACCGAAGGTTCTGCCATCTTTATGTTTCTACCTCTATCGTCAGTCATTTTTCTAACTTTACCATAGGCATTACCAACTACAATCAAATTAGACATATCTAATGACCCTTCTAATACCAAAATTGTTGCAATAACTCCTTTGTTGCTGTCAACTCTACTTTCTAGAACAACACCTTTTGATTTACCTTCATATCTTGATTTTAATTCCATCATTTCTGCTTGAAGCAATATGGCATCTTCTAATTTATCAATATTAGTTCCTTCTTTAGCAGATACTTCAACAAAAATTGAATCACCACCAGCTTTATCTGAAACGATACTATGTGAATATAGGTCGTTAATAATTTTTGAAGGATCAGCGTTAGGTTTATCAATCTTATTAATAGCAACAATAATTGGAACTTCAGCAGCTTTAGCGTGATTAATTGCTTCAACAGTTTGATCTTTAATGCCGTCATCAGCTGCAACAACCAAAATCACTATATCAGTAACATTAGCTCCTCGAGAGCGCATTTCACTAAATGCTTTATGACCTGGAGTGTCAATAAAGGTTATATATTTACCAGATTTAGTTTTAATCCTTGAGGCACCAATATGTTGCGTAATACCGCCAGATTCTTTAGCTACAATATCAGTTGATCTTATGGTGTCCAAAAGAGATGTTTTACCATGATCAACATGTCCCATAATTGTTACAATTGGTGGCCTAGGTAATTTTTCATATTTTGTATCATCTTCAATTTCTAAAACTTTTTCAACATCTGATTTAGTAACTTTTTTGTATGTATGACCAAATTCTTCAACAATAAGTTCTGCCGTTTCAGCATCAATAGCTTGATTAGAAGTTGCAACAACGCCCATAGAGAATAGTTTCTT
>TARA_Y100000385_G_scaffold291710_1_pt1 | contig 13418 bp, 8 predicted proteins | sample TARA_Y100000385 | Tara Oceans TARA_Y100000385 (sample SAMEA2620980) | marine metagenome | biome: marine biome (ENVO:00000447); feature: surface water layer (ENVO:00002042); material: "saline water (ENVO:00002010), including plankton (ENVO:xxxxxxxx)" | depth 5 m
TTCGCTGTTATCTAAGACGATATGAAATCAGGTATTTTCAACTTTATCTTTTATTGAGTGATTCCATATTAGTACAACTTATTGATTATCAATTAATTGATCCAACTCATCGAGCTTTTTTTCATATACATTTAGTTGTTTTTTAAGCATTTCATTCTCAGTAATTAAGTTTTTCAAAACACTTAGATTTAAAATAGTAATCTGATCATAATCGATCCCTGCGAACCTTTCATTACTCACAACAGCTTCAGGAAACTGCTCTTTCAGCTCAGCATAATCAATAGAATAAGTCACTTTGTCATTGTCATTGGAATCTTTGCTATCTCTCACATTCAAATTGGTCAGAATTGATTTAAATTTTCTCTTAGTTTTAGTAGGAATAGAAGTAAATGGTGATGCTCCCGTAGCAGTAATCCATTTGCCACTGGCTGGATCCACATACGCCTTTAGCGTCTTGCCAATTGAGAAATTAAGCCCGTTTAAGGAGTCTATAGCAATATGCCATGTGATGTCGCCATTACTCCTCTCCAATGTAATGCCTGAGATAGTATCTAAATTTTGACCTGGAGTTACTGCCGTTGGATCAGCATGTTTTTTTACATGAAGAGCTCCAATAGGCTGTTTATTATTCACCGATAGTTTGCCATGAATAACCAATTCATCTTTGTCAAAATCACCTAGTACTAATGGATCAGATGTTGTGCTTTGATCTATGTAAAGTTTTTCACTTCCTTTTTCATTATAGCCTGCACCATTTCCTATGAAAATATTGCTACTGCCATTGGTATTTTCACCTCCCGCGTCTTTTCCAATTGCTATATTGAAACTTCCTGATTGTTTATATTGCATAGTGCCCGAACCAATTCCAATGTTATCTCCCCCACTTCTAAAATCATCCATAGTGCGATATCCAAGTGAAACATTGTATTCACCTGTTCTATTCTGAGTCATATTAAGTGTTCCTATAGCGACATTGTATGCACCTATGCTATCATTGGACAATGTTTGGGCTCCTATGCCAATATTCCCATCTCCGTTAAGGTTTCCTGACCCTGTATTGTAACCAATAAAAGTATTAAAGTTGCCTTTGCTCGAACTTCCGGCATAAACACCTACATAAGTATTGGCTTGGGTAGAATCTGCATAATAACCAGCACTGTGACCTAAAAAAGTGTTGTCTTCACTCTTCTTTACAGTCTGTCCACTGTTATATCCAAAAAAGCTGTTAAATCCACCTTCAACATGGTTTTCACCAGCAAAAGATCCTACATACGTATTATTTTTTTTTGCCAAAAACCCTATCCTTCCCTATCGGTCTGCTTTAAATATATTCGTACCGTCAACTCTCATTGTCAGAGATCGACTAGAAGCGGTAATCTGAGTTCGTCCATCAGAACTATTCAGTTCATCAACTCGATCACTCTAAGGTATTCTCTTGAATTCCACACCATTATCGAGGTACATTGTTGAATCTGATTTACCAAAAATCAAAGTTCCTAATGTATCCCCTTGAGTCTGACCCAAAGTACCTCTTGCTATGACCATTCCGTCTTTTGCATCACCAAAATCTACTTTCACTTGAGAATAGCCTCTTATCATGCTAAAGACAACACATAAAGTTAATAATGTGAATTGTTTCATTTTATTGGTTTTGAGTTACTGAGTTTGATTTTAATTCATTGATCGTTAATACCATTGAGTCTAATTCCTGCTGCATCGCTCCTATCTTATCATCATACATATCCCTCATTGCATTTATTGCCTCTACCAATAGGGCGGGTACTTTTGTATAATCCATAGCTATAGCATCTATTCCATTTTCTTCGTAATTCACGATTTCTGGAAGGACCTCTCCTACTTCTTCTGCTATGAATCCTATGTCATGTCTTCCCCCGCCATGTTCCATATCCCAGTCATATCTTACACCACGAAGCTGAGCTATCATTTCTAAAGGATTAGCAATGTTTTGGATATTAGACTTCCACCTTCTTGATGACCCTGCCCCATAATCCATTCCAGCTCCTTCTGCTTTAAAATCATATTTGGCGGAGTTTTGTGTTGCTGCTATGATACCATGATCATTTGTACTTCGAGCATCTACTCCATGGCCATCCGTGCTACTTCCTACTACTCCAGCTTCATCAGTAGATGAACCATAAACCCCTACTCCAAAAGGTGACTCTCCTCTTACTCCAACAGTTATACTTGACACTCCATGAACTCCAACTCCTGAAACGTCATCACTGTATCCGTATACTCCTGCTTTATTAGCCATACTAGTGCGCCCTACGATTCCATGATCATTAGTACTAGTGCTAAATACTCCAAATGTGTCTACACTGGCACATTGAGCGCCATAAGTATTAGATGACACTGCGAATATGCCGTTGCCATCCGTTGAAGCCGAGAAAATTGCATCTCCTCTTGTAGAAATAGCCTCTAAACCTATTTCTACTTTAGAAACAGCTCTTATACCTCTCCAACCGCCATGAAATACTCCTCCTGCACCCCAATTAGAATCTTCGCCATCAGGAAAGATGATAGATGATAGATGATAGATGATAGATGATAGCCCAATAACGTCTTTTTTACCGGCATAGGCAGTGGCCACTCTAACAATTGTATCTGGCAATAAATTATCTCCTAAAATATTGACACGACCAAATGAATCAATGGACATACGCCTCTCATCTCCTGTATAAAAGTCTAATGGTCTATTATACCAAGATTGGATGTATGAATGATGAAAACCATCTGTAAATGTGGATGACCTTACACCAAAATCCAACCGATAATTTGCATTATTATATACGCTCAGATTACTTGAAGTAATTAGACTCGTGGCTTTGTTTTGTATTGTAAGTCCAGGTTTAAAAACTTCATTATACTCGATGTCAGATTGTCCGGATACAAAAGATTGAGCACTAATGTTAAGAGGTACCATAAAGGTCAAGACAAAACTAATAACCAAGAAAGTAAAAACAGAAGTACCTGGTCTTGATACTTGGAGAATTCCATTTTCAAAAGCTTTTCTAATTATTCCTGCAGTATTCCGCACATCCATTTTTTCTTGTAGATTCTTCCTGTGAGTATCAACAGTATGTGTACTGATAAATAATTTTTGAGCTATCTCCTTAGCTGTATACTCATATGCTATGAGGTTTAATATCTCCTTTTCTCGTTTTGATATTTTCATCATCATTGGTATTTGTGTTTTTATAATGATTCAAATATCAAAGCATCATAACCTTGTCAATGACTGATTTGGGACATTGACTTGCTCTTATCGGACATCTAAATTTATAGACATGATTATCAATACTTTAGATGTACATTAGAAACTTCTTAATCGAGGAATATTTAATGATTAAGTACGACATTTGGCCAATGGAGTACTCCTATAGAGACTCAATTATATTAGAATGAATGGGTAAACAAAAAGGCAAGAATTCAGACAATTTATTACTAAAAACAATCATATTATGTATTTATACATATTTTGAATGGAAATTGATAACTAGAGATGAGCATTATAAGAAGTGAGCATCTTTGATTTAATCTTATTGTAGAAAAATAATTTTGAGAAACTATACATACTATGTATGCTTTTGCATCCATTTTTATCATGTTGTGGTTCTCACGTCCGTTAATATCTCAGCAAAGTAGAATAGATCGTCTTGAAAAACTTTTACCAGAAATCTCTGATGATAAGAAACGAGTAAGAGTTTATAATGACCTCTGCTTTACATACTATCCTATAGATCCTATAAAAGGAAAAGAATACTGTAATCAAGCTCTTGAATTATGAACAGAGATAAAATTTGACTCTGGAATAGTGCAATCACATTATTATCTAGGTGTTACTAATTGGAATGAAGGAGACTACGAAAGCTCATTAAAACATGCCAATATGAGCATAGAGGTAACTGAGAAAAAGAAAATGTACAGTTCTGTCGCTCATAATTACAACCTCAGTAGTCTGATCTATCAAAAACAAGGTAATCTCTCTAAAGCATTAGAGTATTCTAAAAAGTCCGTAGGGATAGGTGAATCAAGTAATGATACAGCGCAAATATCAACGTCTCTGGCTAATGTAGGTATGATCTATTGGTCAATAAAAGATACTGTAAACGCCATACAATACTTTGAAGATGCACTTTCACTTTTAGATCTTACACGGTCTGATCCTATGAATGTAGCTTCGGTCAAAGGAAACTTAGCAGGTGCTCAACCTTTTGGAGCGAAAAAACTGAAAATGATAAATGAATCCATTACTTATAATGAGGAACATGGATTCACTAACTTTCAGGCATATAGCTATTTCTTTCTTGCAGATTATTATGATAAATCAGAAGGAGATTATAGAAGGGCCATTGATAATTATCAAGTCGCTATCAAATACGCTCAACAGAGTAAAGATATCTCGAAGGTGGGCCAGATATCAGTTCATTTAGGAATTGTTTATAAAAAGTTAAATATTCTAGATTCAGCAAAGACATTTCTTTAAAAAGGACTTGAAATTACTGAAGGGCTTGGGATGGAATTTGACACTGAGATTGGCAAAAGAAATTTAGCTGATATCTATGCTGAAAATAATCAATACCAAAAAGCCTATTCTCTTGTAAATGAGAGTCATACCCTACAAAAAGAAATATTCAGTTCTGATTTGGCTAATCAGACATTCTTAGCCAATGCCGAATATGAAACTGAAAAAAAAGAAGCTGAAATAGTAAGACAACAACTGGAAATAACACAACAAAAGAATACTAGGAATTTATGGATAGGTGGAGCATTAGCTAGTATTGCTTTGATAAGTCTGGGATTCTTTGGATGGTATCAAAGAGCACAAAGAAAAAAAGCTGCGACAGAATTGGCCTTGGATTTAGAACAAAAGAGAAATAAAGATTTAGAACAATTATCAAATCTGAAGACTACCTTTTTTAATAATGTTTCTCATGAGTTAAGAACTCCTCTCACAATGGTGATTGCACCTTTAGAAGATCTATCCGGATCAATAAGAAATGTAAATCACAAAAGAGAATTAGACCTTGCCCTAAGCAATAGTAAACGCCTACTTAATCTTACCAACGAAATTCTCGACCTTTCCAAAATAGAGGGCAACAATCTTGATCTTCATCTCTCTGAAATTGAAATATCCAGCTTTTTAAAGAGAGTATTTTATTCTTTTGATTCATTGGCAAAAAGTAGAAATATTACATTATCATCACAAAATTTGGACAAAGCCATTTGGATCAGATCTGATAAAGATAAATTAGAAAAAGTCATTGTAAATCTCGTAGGAAATGCTCTAAAATACTCTCCAGACGGAACAGAAGTCAAGTTGCATTTTGAACCTAATAAATTGATTAACAATATTTTATATATTAATATTATTAACAATGGATATGGAATAAGCGATAAAGATCAACTACACATTTTTGATAGATTTTTTCAGTCTCAAAGACTTAATCAATCATCCGGAACAGGGATAGGGCTTGCCCTTGTACACGAATATGTCAATATGTTGGGTGGTAAAATATCAGTTCAGAGTAAAGTTAATCAAGGGAGTACCTTTACCATAGAATTAAGAAATTTTGAAGTTCTAGAAAATAAAGAACCTGAATCTTTAAAAATCCTTGATCAAGAAAATTCTTCTCGCTATATCCCAATAACTATTAATGGAAGTAAGCCTCGAATTCTAATAGTCGAGAATGACTTAGAAATGTCCAAATATCTAGCAGGACTTTTAGCACCTTATTATATCTGCGAAATTGCTTTCAACGGTTATCAGACTTTGGAGAAGTTAAAGAACTCAAGTTTCGATATGATCACATCGGACGTAATGATGCCTCAAATGGATGGTTTTGTACTCAGAGAAAGAATAAATGAACATTCTGAATGGAAAAAAATGCCTTTCATTTTGCTCACAGCAAGATCTATGGAGGAAGATAAACTGAAAGGGTTTAGATTAGGTATAGATGACTATATCACCAAACCTTTTAGTTCCTCAGAATATAAAGCCAGAGTTCAAAACCTTCTGAAAAACAAAGTTGAAAGGAATGCTTTTGAAGTTGAAAAAGAAGAAGAATTAGATTCAGATGCCGAATTCATTAGTCGTGCTGAGGCTCTTGTTATAAATCACATAAATGATTCAACTTTCTCAGTCTCTGATATGGCTAAAGAACTTAGTTATAGCAATAGACAATTAGGCCGCATACTTCAAAAATTAACAGGTCTCACCCCAGTCTCCTTCATATTAGAGATTCGATTGCAAAAAGCATATCAGAAAATTAGAGATCAAAAACGCCCTACAGTGAATGAAGTGATGTATGAAGTAGGTATTGAAAGTGCTTCTTATTTTACTTCTAAGTTTAAGGAACGATTTGGTATTAGTCCTGGCAAACTATAATTATTTAAGTCTTTATAGCGTGGTTAAAGCCTTGTCTCAGATTACAAATAGATGAAGAAAATGAATTTGTATTCTGGACAATTTGTGAAACATTAAATTGAGAGAAGGTGATTTCAATTCGTTATCTCTATTAAAATCTAGTCCTGTTTGCCCTATAGAATCCTCTCTTTTTTATTAATTTCAAGGAATACAAAACATATAAAATGAAAAAACTAATTATTGGAGCACTGGTAGGAGGTCTTATTCTATTTATTTGGCAGTTCTTGTCATACAGTACTTTTGATCTTCATATAACCAAATGTCATACACTCCCGATCAAGAAGAAGTGATGACATACTTAGAAAGTAAATTGACCCAAGGAGAATACTACATGATTAGAGCTCCTAAAGGAGATATGGAAGAACAGGGCAGACTTATGGAAGCAAGACTGGGAAAACCATGGGCCATGATTCAATATCATGAAGCTATGGAGAACACATTCTTTACTAACCTCATAAGAGCATTCATTGTCAATTCTCTTGCTATAGGATTCCTCTGTTGGATTATGATGCAAATGACGGACTTGACCATGAAAAATGCCATCATCACGTCGATAATGGTAGGTCTAATAGGATATTTAACCATCAACTATATAGATGGTGTTTGGTTCCAAATAGGAACAATTCCAGATTTGATTGATGCAATTGTTCCGTGGGCAGCAACGGGTGCATGGCTTGGATTTTGGGTGAAAAAGTAGTCTTGAAATTATAGGACAAATTATTCCAGTAAAGTAATTGTTCCACTTGTATTTTCTTTCCCCGGTCCAATGTCATCTATATATTCGATTTCGAGATTATAGACATATACACCTGGTTTGAGTTGGTTGTTCATCCATTTTCCATCCCATGCAATATTGGGGTCAAGAGTCCTGAAAACATGATTACCCCATCTATCAAATAAGTTCAGGGACCATGATGTGATTTGAATATTCTCAGCAACAGAAATATAAAATTTATCATTTCCAGAAACACTTGAAGGCGCAAAAGCATCGGGTATGTACATACTGAATTCAGAACATTCTTGAAACACAACACCAATAGAAGCCTCATAGTCACATCCAAATTCATTGGTTACAGTGAGCTGATAATCACCAGAAGAGGTGATATTTCTTTGGTGATTTTTAATTCCATCAGACCAGTTATAAGTTAAATCAGAATCAGGAAAATCAATTGATAATTGCTGGTTATCACATAAAACAGTATCTGATGTCAAATCAACGAAAGGTGTATCTCCAAACGTGACTGAAAGACTATCACTAAAAGTACACCCTTGATTATCAGACACTTGCACACTATATATAGCTGATTGATCAACAATTATTGAAGCATCATTCTCTCCAGTATTCCAAAGCAATGAATCACTACCACTTACTGCTATAAGCTCAATAGCTTCCCCATCACAAGCCTCATTGATTCCTTCTATCGTGACTTGAGGCCCTTCGACTACTGCAATAAAAATACCATCAGATGCAAAACATGATCCTATACTGACTGTGACTTCATAGGTAGCAGTATTTATTATATCTAGAAAAGCATCTGTCGATCCATTATTCCATTCATAATCAGCTCCTTCCTGCGACACATTTAGACTGAATCCCTCAGATGAACATATGGTTGTATCACCACCTAGATTAACAATTGGAGGAGGAAGCTCAGAAACTGTAATTGTATCAAAGCTTGTACAAAATCCATTGCTGGCCGATGCAACGTATTCTCCGGACATTGATACTAAAAGAGCTCCAATACCAGTACCTAACCATTCTAAATCATCTGAATCATTATTGCTTTGAAACGTGATTAAGACTTCATCTCCTTGACAGAATGATGTGTCATCGGCTAATTGGATCTGAGGTATGTCATGTACTATGATTTGAATCTCATCTGAAAAACTGCATCCATTACTATCTGTAATAGTCAATGTATATTTTGCTTCGTTACTTATTCTGATTTCATTTGTTGTCGTTCCATCTGACCACAGATACTCTTCATTCAGCAATGGTGCATTGAGAAGCAAAACAGAGTCTTCACAAATATTCACATCTTCCCCCAAAGAAAATACAGGTAATGGGCTCAAAATAACATTCACTTCATCAGATATTTCACATTCATCAGAGCTGATCAACACAGAGAACAGTCCTTCTTCAGTGACCAATATCTCAGGTGTTGTAAGGTCATTACTCCACATGAAATTCAAATTTTCATTGGATCCAAAACCCAAAAGAATAGTATCCCCTTGACAAGCCATAATATCTGCACCCAAATCCAAATTTTCTATGGTTACCAGATCCACTTGAAAGCTATCAGATGCTGAGCATTCCCCTACAGAAACATCTATCTTGTATATTCCTGGAGAATTAATTTGGAGCTCAGGTGTATTGCTTCCATCAGACCAGTTGTAAATAGCATTATCTATACCTAATTCAGCATCTATTTCAAAATCAATTTCGTTGCAAATTACAGTATCATTAGGAAGTTGGATTTGTACCTCTGAAGCTTCAATTACATTTATGGAATCCATGATTTCACAACCATTCAAAAAAGTAACTTCAACTGAATATTGACCTGCATTAGACACTTCTATTTCAGACGCCATGCTACCATTATTCCATATATATGTCTCATTTGGTGTGTTACTAAAGGCATTGATAGTTGTACTTTCATCACCACATAGCACTAAATCCTTTCCCAAGAATCCAAGTTCTCCGTCTACCTCGGTCAATTCTGGAAATAGCCAGCCTCTATTGCTATTCTGAATATCAGTACTATGAGGGCCCGCATTAAAATCAGCACCTCCTTGCGCTTCCATATCACGCATCTCTACAAAATCAAATTCTACCACACCTTCAGTAGGAATTATGACCTGTGATTTGAATCCTACACCTGAAGAAGTAATTCCTATGGGTGTGCAGTTATTTCCTCGAGCTCTCCAGTAACTTCCTATGTCTACAGCTACTTCTGCATCAAATATATAGGTCTTTGACGGATAGAAAATAAGAGAGTCAGTAGCAAATCCACCCTCAAATAACCCATTCCCTAAGACATCTAACCTTGAATAACTCAGTTCACTTCTATTGTCAGTATGCATCTGCCCTGAAGCAGTTTCAAAAATCACGTTATGAATATAGACATCACCTTCATTATAAATTCCACTATTAGGACCTGTCAGCCTGAATAGAACACTGTCTAAAGCTACCATTGAGTTTCCAAAAAACTGAATAGGTTTATATAAAGGGCTTGCATCACCAGTTATTTCAACAGTGCTTCCTGACATATCTACTTCTGAAATACCCTCTTCAATTCTTATAGAAAAAGAACTGGATCTAATATCATGACCATTGGTAATAAACGGGGCGGTAGTTGTAATTTCTATTCCTCTAAAATCAAAGAGGATCAGATCATCTGACAATTCTACAGGGGCCCGTCCCTGAATCATTATATTATTCATTAAAGTACCTGAAGTCCTAATGAATTGAGAATCACCCACTCCATCGGTCGTCATATTTTGAACAAACCACCGTACCTGTCTCTCCAAAAAGAGTGATCCATAAATTTTCATAAAAATTCCAGAGAATCTGATATCAGTTTCAGGAGCATCAAAAGTGAAATTTCTACATGTGAGATTCAAGATACTATCGCTTAACACAATGTCTTGATTAGTGTCGAAAGAATTTACATCAAAAAAGACATTATCTAGACTGATTGGCGCACATTCACCTCCTAATCCGCCACTACTTAATGACCAATTCTCAGGATTAGTCCACTGGCCTTCCCCTCCTATCCAATAGAGATTTCTTGAAACGTAATCAATGAAGTTAAAACCTAGATTTCGACCTGCATCAACTCCTCGTGTAACTTGTACATCTCCAAAATCTGAATTTGCCTTAATGTCTCTAAAGCTGAACCCATCAATAATTCTATTTTCTTGAAATGTAATCTGAGCTTGTGTGCCAATAAAGAAAATGTCCTCTGTAAAAATATCTGCAATACCATAGCAAGGTTCTCTTAATATTAACTCGTTAAGAAAAAGGTGAGTTCGATCATCGTTAAGATCATAAGAATTTCCACCAGTCATAATCAAACTATCCATCCTAATCTCACCAATTAGACCACCAGATTTTTTAAAGTATATTTTTTCAATTGAAAGGTGATTTCCATCTCCATAAAGATAGGATTCAAGATATCCACTATTCGCATAAGAATTGTATTCCTTGAATGTAATGGAGCTTTCGCCATATAATCGGATTACAGCTGCTGGTCCATACGAATTGATAATAAGGTTTTCTGAGTTTAGGGTAAGATTTGCCATTTGAATTCTTGCCTCAGCACCAAAATTTCCTCTTGTTATTAAGTTAAGAACACTGGATTTAAAATCGATTATTCTTTCAGTATCTATTTGAGAATCAAAGTCAGATACATCAATATTGACATCATCAAAAATTATGTGACCATTAATTATTCTAAGAGCTGAGCCAATATCAATATCATCTAATACAGTCCATTGCCCATTTGGGTTTTCAAAATATACATCCGTATTAAAAACGTTACCTGCAGACCTTACTTCAAGACCCTGAAGCGCGCCTACAAGAGATACTCTTCCCTGAAAATCATTAGTCATCCCAGCATCAAAATAAAGCGAACCAGAAATTGATAAATTATTGGCTTCATCTCCGGTCAGAATTGGGCTATTAGTCACTCCACTCCAATCCATAGTTTTGCAAGACGCATCAGGAATATTAATCACAACGGATTGGTTATCAAGAGAAAATGAATTTTGATCAAAGAAGACATTATCTGTTGATGAAGGTATACAACCCGCTGGAGCACCTCCACTTGTCAATGACCAATGGTTAGGACTTGACCATAGACCTCCATCCCCTATCCAAAAATAATCTGAAGATTCTCTATCCATTATATTCCACCCCTGATTATTACCTCTATCTGTACCATTCAGCAAATTGCCTACACCACTTGTAATATGGATATCTCCTAGTTCTACGTATTCAATGTTGACTTCTTCTTGAAATGTGATTCTTGTTGCCTGACCTACTGATGCAGATTGTAGAGTGATAGGAGCTTCACATGATCCATTTGCAAATAAACTATTCATCACAAAATCAGAATCTCCATGAAGTAAATATCTGTATCCTGGAGCCAGATATACGTCTCTCATAGTCGCCTCAGATAAAATATTCGAATTATGATTGAGTCTAAGGTCTCTGATCGCTATTTCTGTTTGGTTGTAACGGTTTATCAATTCGAATATGCCAAAGTCCGCTTGGACAATGATATCATCAAAAACAATGTTGCCTCCGGGATCTGTGGGCCAAAGCTCTTTGGATATTATGTATATTTTAGATCGTGGATCAGGTAAAATCAATGTGCCATTGCTTGAGAATGACATCCAATTTTCAGAATATATTTCTATGCTATAGACATTATTGGGGTTATCTAAACTTCCAAAATCTTGAGACCCATTATTAACTTGTACGGTTCCTTCTTCCCAATAAAGTGCCCTAGGAGCAATAGAATGTGAGTGAAAAAAGCCACATAAGAGCGTAAAACTATCTAGATGTAAAGTGCCTCTATTTAAAAAGAAAGTTCCAATAACATTCAGATGACCTGCTAATGTCCAAGATCCATTTCCTTCAACGAAAAAGTTGCCTTGGACTACGGCAAATTGAAAATCAATAGTATTATTCAGTCCTTCACCGCTGAGTTGGATACTTCCGTTTATCTCAGAAATCATTTCAGGCACAAAAGTCACACTTCCAAAAATATTAAGTGTATTGTTCTGATTTGTTCTGAATATTTGATTTCTTCTTGCATTCGAAAAATCTAAATTTCTACAGAATGCCAAGTTTCCATTGATTTCTACAATTTGACCATCAGCAGTAAAAGAATTTTCATCAAAAAAAACATCATCCTCTGAAGTAGGTATTTGAAGGTGAGTAATATTTCCTCCTGAAGCTGTAGCCCAATGATTGAGATCCGACCAGTTGCCTTCACCTCCGATCCAATAATAATCAGCTGATTTAGCAAAGCTGCTAACAAAAATCAAAATTAGTAGGACAAAGAATCTCCCTAGATTAAACTTCATTTGGAACTAAGATTTGCTTTTTTATTTTTTAAAGTTAAGAGAAATATCTAATTACATCCCGTTGTATCAACTTCCACTATGACACCATTTTGTGTTATAAATCCATTAGAGAATGTAATAGAATCTGAAGCTGATATCAATACTACAGAATTCTGTTTTAATGTATCAGATAAGACAATAAATCCTGAGGCTCTGATTTCTCTATACTGGCTAGTATCAATAGGTGTAGCTATGGTCAAATTTTCTGGGCAATATGATTCTGAATTATAATCCAGAAATGAAAGTATCTCAGCATTTGTCACATCCATCTCGTCCATAAAATCAGTCCCAATTCCCATAGGAATCACCACACTATCCAATCTAATATAATCAAACTCGCCTACAATATCAGGATCACACTCTGGACCTGAATCACAAAGTGTTCCTTCTATTTGTGTTTGATTATGAAAAGTAGGAGTATAAGAACTTACCTTCTGCCAGTCCGTATATGTTACCAATCCGACTTGCACAGTATCAGGGAAGTCTCCTCTTTCATATCTTTGATGGACCACCCATGTCTGATCACTTTCTAGCCGATACAAGACTAAAAACACATCATCTATCCGAGCAATTCTGATCAACGTACTTGTAGCGTCCACCTCTACCACTCGTAGAGTAGAGCTCCCATTAATTGTATTCTTGACTTCGAAATTAGGAGCACTACATCCCATGCAGGATGAATGTGGACCTGCTGACCCTATAGACAAAAAGATATAATTATTGTCATCGGTAGTCCAACCATTTACGCCTAAAGCTCCATTGGGATATTCCCTCACATGACGTATCATGATACCAGAGAGATTGAAATCAAAGTCAGGAAGCGCATTATCTCTAC
>TARA_Y100000385_G_C13109014_1_pt1 | contig 13376 bp, 8 predicted proteins | sample TARA_Y100000385 | Tara Oceans TARA_Y100000385 (sample SAMEA2620980) | marine metagenome | biome: marine biome (ENVO:00000447); feature: surface water layer (ENVO:00002042); material: "saline water (ENVO:00002010), including plankton (ENVO:xxxxxxxx)" | depth 5 m
ACTGGAACTGCAAGCGATCAATTTTCACCCGGCACGGGAGCACAAATCGCCCGAGATGTTGAAGCTGAATCCTGGTGGTACGCTTCCAATCTTACGGGATGAGGATTTGATTATGACCGACAGTTCTGACATGTTGAGGCATCTAACAAGAAATCTTCCTGAGTGGCAGGGGGATGATGATGGGTGGTTGGATTTCGCCAGGACTTTGAACGAAACTCTTGGAATGGCCCGGCTTCACGATGTCCTTGGTTTCGAAGTTGATATTGATGCTGCTCGCAAGCGCGGCGTGCACTTGTTGCGATTGCTTGAGGCACATCTGACCGAACAACGTTTTGATGGGATGATTTTCTTGACTGGGGACACGCCGACAATTGCCGATATTGCCTGTTTTCCCAACACTGCATTAGCGCCTGATGGCGGTGTCAGCCTCGATGTTTACCCTTCAATTCGCCTTTGGATGCGAGCGCTCAGATCTTTGCCTGGCTTCATAGAAATGCCAGGTATCCACCGGTTACACGAACTGGAGGCGGCAGAATGACTGCTATTTTGCTAAAACGGTGCGCAGCGATTGTCACTTCGGAAAGTGAACCTGTTTTGTGGGACCATGATATTCTTTGTGAACATGGTGCCATTGTATCAATAGGACCTGATTTGGAAAGGATCGTGCCTGAGAAAGCTGAAGTTGTCGATGGTTCCGGCCTTTTTGTTTATCCTGGTTTGGTAAACACACACCACCATTTCTTTCAGTGCTTTGTACGCAATCGTGCGGAACTTGATTGGACGCGGTATTCGGTCATCGAATGGCTGGACCGTGTCTATCCAATCTTTTCGAGATTAACGGAAGACTGTTTTTATCACAGTTCGATTGTTGCAATGGCAGAACTGATCAAACATGGATGTACGACAGCATTTGATCATCAATACTGCTTCCCTCGGCATGCGGGATCGCGCATTATTGATCGTCAATTTGAGGCAGCAGAAATGATGGGGATCCGATTTCACGCTGGTCGTGGTGGGAATACTTTGCCTAAATCCGAAGGTAGCACGATCCCTGATGAGATGTTGGAGACGACAGATGAGTTCATCGCGGATTGTGCGCGGGCAATTGACGCTTTCCACCAGTCAGAACCACTTGCAATGCGAAAGGTTGCGGTCGCTCCCTGTCAGCCAGTAAATTGTTATCGTGAAACTTTTGTGGAATCGGTCGCGCTTGCGCGCGACAAAGGCGTCATTCTGCACAGCCACGTGGGCGAGGGTGAAAGCGCAGTGATAGAACAGGTTCATGGAATGCGTTCCGTTGATTACTGTGAAAGCCTTGGATTCGCTGGACCAGACACATTTTATGCCCATTGTTGGGAACTGACGCGCGATGAACTGAAATCAATGTCTGCATCTGGCACTGGAGTATCGCATTGTTCCGAACCGGTTTATCTGGTCGGGGCTGAAGTTACCGATATTCCTGCTATGAATGCTCTGGGCGTTCGAATTGGGTTGGGATGTGATGGCGCAGCGTCAAATGATAATTCGAACCTGATGCATGCGGTACATTCTTCTTATATGCTGCAATGCCTTGTGGCCAGTTCGCGTGAAGACGAGGTTCCAAAACCCTCATCTTTCTTGGCCTATGCAACTGAAGGCGGGGCATCTTTGCTTGGGCGGTCTGATATTGGTGCCTTGCGCCCTGGAATGGCCGCTGATCTTTTCGCCATCGACACGCGCAAGCTTGATTACGTTGGTACCCGTCATGATCCGGTTAGCCTAGTTGCCAAAGTTGGTATCGGGGGGCCGGTTGACTTGACAATGATTAACGGGCGTATCGTTTGGAAAAATGGTGCATTTCCTCATCTTGACGAGGCTGCGCTGTTCGCTGCCGCCGAAGATACACTTCACACGATTCTACCAAACCAAACAGGAGGACTATAAATGTCACAATCTATAAAACGCCGCTCATTCTTGAAAGGGTCGCTTGCAGCTACAACTGCAATCGCGATACCGATGCAGGCCATGGCTGCAGACAAGGTGAAAATGGGGGTATTACTGCCATCGCCCGAAGCAGATGTGGGCTGGTCACGCACATTGATGGAAGGCGTGCGCAGTGTCCAGGAAGCCTATGGAGATGCTTTGGAAGTAACGGTGCTGGAAAACATCGCCGAAGGACCTGATGCAGACCGGATTGCCAACGGGTTGGTCGGCGAAGGCCATGATGTTCTTTTGCTTGGCTCTTTTGGATATCAGAATGGAGGCATTCAAATTGCTAAGCGCCGCCGTGATGTTTCGATCATTCATGCCTCTGGGTTTATGGTTGAACCGAATTTTGCGCCATTCACTGCGAAATATTGGCAAGGGACATATCTGATGGGAATGGCTGCGGCATCGCTGACCAAGACTAAAAAGTTAGGCTGTGTTGGTGCCTTCGCCATTCCTGAATTGATCACATCAATCAACTCGTTCATGTTGGGAGCGCGTTCCGTTGATCCTGAAATTGAGATTACTGTTGTCTGGGTTAACAGTTGGTTTGATCCCGCATCCGAACAAGAAGCAGCTAAGGCATTGATTTCACAGGATGTCGATGTGATTTTTTCAAATGCGCAGGATACGCCATCTGTGATCGCCGTTGCTGAGGAAGCCGGCGTGTATGCTTGGAACCTGAATTCTTCGATGAAAAGCTATGCGACCAAAAAATATCTTGGCGTTGTAGGCACCGATTGGGGCCCGCACTTTAAGCGTCTAGTGGATGGGCATGTGGCTGGTGACTTCAAGGGTGACAACTATTGGCTAGGTATGGAAGACGACATTGTCTACACCGCCGATTGGAATCCAGATATACCCGCCGACATGCAGGCAAAAATCAACGCGCGTCAGGCTGAAATTAAGGGTGGTACATTTGATGTCTTCAAGGGTCCACTGATTGACCAATCTGGCACCGAACGTGTCGCAGACGGGGTGGTCATGACTGATGGGGAAATCCTTAGCATGGATTGGCATGTTGCTGGCGTTATATCGCCGTTGCCTTCGTGAGTGATCAACCAATCTTGAATCTGACAGGCGTATCGAAACGCTATGGCACGGTTCAAGCAAACAAGGCGATCGACCTGAGTGTAAAGCCCGGGTCGATCCATGCTGTTCTTGGTGAAAATGGTGCGGGGAAATCCACGCTCATGAAGCTTATTTATGGTGTCGAACACCCTGACGAAGGCATCATCTACTGGAATGGGGAACCCGTGCATCTTTCTAGGCCATCGGATGCCCAGGCGTTGGGTATCGGTATGGTGTTTCAGCACTTCTCACTTTTCGAGACGCTAAATGTTGTTCAAAATGTTTCGCTTATGGTACCCGGGAAGACGGTAGATTTGGCGCGCAAGATTAATGAGCTTGGAGAAAGATTCGGTCTGACTGTGGACCCAAATGCCATGGTTCACACCCTTTCAGTGGGTGAGCGTCAGCGGGTCGAGATTATTCGCTGCCTGCTTCTTAACCCAAAGCTTTTAATCCTAGACGAACCAACTTCTGTGCTTCCGCCCCAAAGCGTCAAACTTTTATTTGAAACCTTGCGAAAACTTCAGGTAGATGGAACAGCAATCCTTTTCATTTCTCACAAGCTGGAAGAGATCCGTGAACTCTGCGATGAGGCCACAGTTCTGCGAGGTGGAGAAGTGACTGGGCTGGTTGACCCGCGTGAGCATGATGCACTTGCTCTGGCGCAGATGATGATTGGACGAGAGATGCCTCATCTTGGGGTATCAACTTCGGTGGTGCCTGGCGAGACGCAGCTGCGTATCTCCAATCTTAGCCATCCACGCGCGACACGGTTTGGCACCACCTTGGAAAATATAAATCTGGATCTGCGTGCAGGTCAGATTATTGGGATTGCTGGTATTTCTGGGAATGGCCAACAAGAGTTGGCCGCACTTATCTCTGGTGAAATACGAGCACATCAGCCAGATATGATTGTCATTAAGAAACAAGATGTGGGGTGTTTGGGGCCCATGCAACGTCGTGAACTTGGGTTCGCCTTTGTACCAGAAGAACGCTTGGGGCGCGGTGCGGTGCCAGAAATGTCACTGGCAGATAACAGCCTGCTGACCGCCCACCAAAAAGGTATGCTATGGCGCGGGATCATAAAGCGCAAAGTCGAGAAAACATTTACCCGCCGCTGTATTGAGCAATTCGATGTGCGCACACCCGGGCCGGATGCGGAAGCCGGTGCGATGTCTGGTGGCAACTTGCAAAAATTTATTCTTGGGCGCGAAATTATGTTGTCACCCGATGTGATGCTAGTGTCTCAGCCCACTTGGGGTGTTGATGTCGGTGCCGCTACCGCAATCCGCCGTCGCCTGCTTGAAATGCGAAGTCAAGGCGCTGCCATCTTGGTGATTTCAGAGGAGCTTGAAGAATTGTTCGAAATCTGTGATGTCCTTCATGTTTTGCATGAAGGTCGCCTATCGAAAGCGTTGCCGGTGGCCGAAACGACAGCTGAAAAAGTTGGCACCTTTATGTTAGGGGCAAAAGTATGAAGTTGAGATTAATTCGTCGCGATGCAGCGTCGCGACTGGCGATGTTTGGAGCGCCGGTACTAGCATTGATTCTCACATGCATGACGAGTTTGGTTCTTTTTGCGCTTTTGGGCGTTCCAGCAGGAAAAGCACTTCACTCTCTTTTATTAAAACCCTTCCTAAGTTGGTATAGTTTTACTGAAGTATTGTTGAAGATGGCTCCTCTTTTGTTAATTGCTCAAGGCTTAGCCATCGGATTTCGCGCAAATGTGTTTAACATAGGTGCTGAAGGACAGTTCGTTATAGGTGCGCTTTGTGCATCTGCGTTTCCCGTGTACTTTCCCGAAGGAAATTTTCCTTTGATGCTTCCTGCAATGATCATTGCAGGGGGGGTAGGTGGCACCATTTATGCAGGAATTGCAGCCGGGTTACGCATACGCTTCGGCGCATCGGAAATTCTGGTCACTTTGATGCTGACTTTTATAGCCATACAAGTTCTAAATTATTTCTTATTGGGACCATGGAAAGATCCACGCGGATTTAATTTTCCGCAGACAGTCATGTTCCCGGAGAATGCGTTGTTGCCTTTGTTGTTTGAAAACGTGCGTCCCAATATTTCTTTGATCTTTGCTCTGTTGGCTAGTTTATTCGCTTACCTGATGATGGAACACCACTTTCGGGGCTACCAGCTTCGTACATCTGGCTTGTCGCCAAAGGCCGCTCTTTATGCTGGGTTTAACGCTCCCAAAATGATTTTGCTAAGTCTTGCCTTGAGCGGTCTTGCAGCAGGAATCGCAGGGGCAAGCGAGGTCGCCGGACCACTAGGGCAGCTTCAGAGATCAGTGGCCACTGGTTACGGTTATGCCGCCATTATAGTTGCCTATGTTGGTGGGTTAAGGCCTCTTGGGATTATTGCATCAAGCTTCCTGATCTCGGTTCTATACATTGGTGGCGACAGCGCCACAGTTTCAGCTGGTCTACCCGTTGCGGCCGTTGAAGTTTTTCAGGGGATGTTGTTAGCTTTTTACCTACTGACCTTCACATTCATACGGTTTAGGGTTCAGATTGACCGGAGTGTTTCGGCATGAGTGCGCTTGAATTCCTACTAGCTGGCACGCTCGCCGCTGCTTTGCCGCTTTTGCTTGCGGCTTTAGGTGAAATGGTCGTCGAAAAGACTGGTCTGTTGAACCTGGGGCTTGAAGGGATGATGGCGCTTGGAGCCGCGATTGCCTTTATCTGTGTATATCATTCAGGTTCTCACAGCTTTGGCTTTTTAGCGGCTTCCCTAGCTGGTGCAACCCTTGCTATGTTGTTCGCCTTTCTAGTTATTTTTCTCAAGGCGAACGAGGTTGCATCCGGACTGGCGGTAGGAGTTCTTGGTTTGGGGCTTTCAGCGCTATTTGGTAAAAACTATGAAAGTCTAACGATTTCTGGGCTGAGTGAGTTCGGATTACCTGCCTTATCTAAGATACCAGTGATTGGCCCGGCATTGTTTACACAAGACATTGTCGTCTGGTTGGCAATCACCGGAACCATGGTTTTGTGGTACATTCTTAATAAAACGAAACTGGGATTGATAATCGCTGCTGTCGGTGAAAACGTTGAAGCAGCGCGGGCAATAGGCTATCCAGTTGGTGGAATTCGCTGCGCAGCCGTTGCGTTTGGTGGTGGCATGTGCGGGTTGGCGGGTGCCTATGCCTCGACGGTTTATACACCGCTTTGGGCGGACGGGATGATTGCAGGCCGTGGTTGGATCGCCTTGGCGCTTGTCGTCTTTGGAACCTGGCAAACTGGGCGTGTTGCCTTTGGTGCTGTTTTGTTTGGTGTTTTGTCGCTGGGTGAATTAACCGCACAGGCGATTGGGGTCGCGATCCCATCCCAGGTTCTTTCCAGCCTGCCTTACTTTGTAACCATCTTGATGCTTGTGGCGATATCCCGCCACCGGCGCCATTCAAGTTAGGGTATCTGGTATTTCGGTTTAACTTTTTATGTGCCAGCGCTTTTTCACAGAAAAGTGTGAGGACGTCACCTAGCTAGGTCGCAAAGCTGGCGTTGTCGCTGGCAATGACGTCAGGATAGATTTTATTTAGGCCCGAGAGATGGAGAAGTGATGTTATGTTATGTGGCGGCCTTTTTGTTGGCAGACGAAAGGGCGTTAAAACTGAGCAATTCAGTAGCGAGCCCGATAGCAATAGCTTTTGGTGTTTTACCGAGCTGGCGCTGGCCAATTGGGCATATTATGCGGGAAATTTGTGCAGATGTGTGGCCTAGATCAGTCAGCTTTGATGAGAATCGTGCGCGTTTAGTAGCTGAGCCGATGAGACCAAGAGTACTGAAGGGCCGCGAAAGAATTGCATGGCAAAGGTCTAAATCCAGCGCATGAGAGTAGGTTAGAACAACGTGATGAGCGATGTCAGATGCATAACGTACGACATTGGTCGGCTTACTTGCAATCAGGCGATCAGCATGTGGTGGGATATGTGAAGGGAAGCGATCTGCGCTCGTATCAACCCATTTTATGTCGAAAGGCAATCCATCGAAAGTATCGACAATGGCACGGCCTACGTGGCCTGCACCGTAAAGCCAGAGGGATGTTTTGGGATTGGAGAGTGGCTCAAGTAGCCAGCCGTCGAGCCAGACAGGGCTGACATTCTGCTCCGAATTGCGAATTGATTTCCGTAGTTTTTTAAAGGCAAAGGGTTGATTTGCTTCGCCGCTGATTCTGCGAATGTAGGCTCCTGTGTCAGTGGGGAGCGTTTTGATTGAGAATGGTTCGAAAATGACGACCACGTTGCCACCACAGCATTGGCCGAGCGCTGGGCCCAGTGGGATGTTGACCGCGGTGGGTTTGTCGACCGTGCGGGCGAAGTCTGTTACCTGTTGTTCAAGTGCGCCGCCGCCGATCGTGCCAGATTGACCGTTGGCCCATACAAGCATGGATGTTCCAGCCTCGCGTGGGGTAGAGCCTTTGTGATCAGCGATGAGGATGCGGGTGAGTGGGCCGTGGGTTGCGACAGCATTGCGCAGTTCTGACAGGTTTAGTCCCATTTCAGACCTTTTTGACGATTAACCGCTTTCAAGATTTGCTCTGCTGTCGCGGGGGCCTGGAGATCTGGATAGATAGATTTATCCCCGGTGGCAGCAACAGCATCAGACAATGCAAGGAAGGCAGAAATACCTAACATGAAAGGTGGTTCACCTACTGCTTTGGACTTGTAAATAGTATCTTCAGTGTTTTCACCTTTGTCCCAGAGCGTTACGTTGAAAATGTCCGGACAATCCGAGCAGGCAGGGATTTTGTAGGTGCTGGGCGCTTGGGTTTTTAGTACACCTTTGTTGTCCCAGACCAGCTCTTCTGTGGTGAGCCAGCCTGCACCTTGAACGTAGCCGCCTTCTATTTGGCCAATATCGATTGCAGGGTTTAGAGATTTTCCAACATCATGGATAATATCAGTGCGCAAGATGCGATTTTCACCTGTGAGCGTATCAATCACAACCTCGGTGACGGAAGCACCGTATGCGAAGTAAAAGAATGGACGACCTTTGCCTGCCTTACGGTCCCACTCAATTTTTGGTGTAGCGTAGAAGCCAGTGGAAGACAGCGAGATGCGGTTCTGGTAGGCAAGTGACGCAAGTTTTGCAAAAGAAATCTGCTGCTCGCCAATTTGGATAATACCTGTACCAAATTGGATTAGATCAGTTGGTGTATCAAAGTGTTTGGCAGCAAAATCTATGAGCCGCTGTTTGATTGTTTCGCAAGCAGCTTTGACCGCCATGCCATTTAGGTCAGAGCCTGAGGACGCGGCTGTGGCGGAGGTGTTGGGAACTTTGGCCGTGTCTGTTGCAGTTATTTTAATAGATGATAGCGGTGTGCCAAAAACGGAAGCGGCGACTTGCGCGACCTTAGTGAATAGACCTTGGCCCATCTCAGTGCCGCCGTGGTTCAGGTGGATGGAGCCATCAGAATAGATATGAACCAACGCGCCTGCTTGGTTCAGATGTGTAAGCGTGAAAGAGATACCGAACTTAACAGGTGAAATGGCGAGGCCTTTTTTGAGGCGGGGGTTTTCGTGATTAAACCACTTTATGAGTTCGCGACGTTGGGAGTATCTGGATTTGTCTAACAGCTCGATCATAATTTGGTCGGTGACAGAGTCCGTAACCTTCATATGATATGGCGTGATTTGGCCTTTATTGTGGGTATGGTTTGCGTAAGCGTTAGCGGTCCGGATATAACTGGCGTCGACGTCCATCGTGTGAGCAATATGATCGATGACTCTTTCAATACCAAGAATACCTTGAGGGCCACCGAAGCCGCGGAATGCAGTTGCGGAGACGGTGTTTGTTTTTAGCCGGTGCGAGGTGATTTTTGCGTTGGGTAGATGGTAGGCGTTGTCGGCATGAAGCATGGCACGATCAGCGACAGGGAGTGAGAGGTCTTGGGTCCAACCGCAGCGACAATACTGCGTAAATTCAATGCCTTCTATTAAACCTGCACCATTATATCCGACAGTATAATCGATCCGAAAATCGTGCCGTTTGCCTGTGATAATCATGTCATCATCTCGATCATAGCGCATCTTCGCGGACACGCCATGTTTGGCTGCGACGATGGCGGTGGCACAGGCCAGTGAGTTGCCTTGGCTTTCTTTGCCACCAAAACCCCCGCCCATGCGTCGTGTTTCTACACGGACGTTGTGGAATGGTAAGCCAAGTGCTTCAGCCACTTTGTGCTGGATTTCGGTAGGGTGTTGGGTGGATGAGTGGATGGTGATGTCACCCTCATTTGGAACGGCAAGGGCTGCTTGGCCTTCAAGGTAGAAGTGTTCCTGCCCACCCATTTCGAGTGAACCTGACAGTGTATGCTCGGCTTTAATGATTACACTAGCGACGTCGCCCTTGGTAAAGATAATTGGCTCTTCGAATTTACTGTCAGCGGCTATTGCATCATTAATTGATAGAACCGCAGGCAATTCCTTGATTTTCGCCTTGCCTTTCGCCGCAGCTTTGCGGGCGAGAAGATGAGAGGTAGCCACTACGAGAAAGATGGGTTGACCAACGAAGTGCACAGAACCGTTTGCAAGGAGAGGCTCGTAGTGATTGGACGGTGACACATCGTTGGCAGCGGGCAGATCATTAGCGGTTAGGACATCGATTACGCCTTCGGATTCGTGCACACTTTTTAGATCAAGGCTGGTGATGTTGCCGTGAGCCACATCCGAAAGGCCGAATGCTAAGTGCAAACAGTTAGCAGGTACTGGAATGTCGTCAGTGTAGCGGGCAGTCCCCATTACGTGAAGCTTTGCAGCGTCGTGCTTGGTAGGTTTGTGGACGGTCACGGTGTGACCTCTAGTACATTGGTGGCATGTCCAAAGGTTTCGTCAAAATACCGTTGCAACAAGTTTTGCGCAGTCTGAGCGCGATACGCAGCAGAGGCACGCACATCACTGATAGGTTGATAATCTGTGCTAAATTTAGTTACTGCAGCGGTGATTGTGTCCTGCGTCCAGGGTTTGCCGATCAGCGCTATTTCCACACTTGTGGCCCGTTTTGGTGTTTCAGCCATGCCGCCGAATGCGATGCGAGCAGATGTGATTTTGCCACTATGCCGAGTGATATTAAAACAGCCGCAAAGGGTTGAGATGTCTTGATCGAACCGTTTAGTAATCTTGTAGCATTTAAGGTTGTTCGGTTGTTCTGGAATGGCGATACCAATGATGAATTCACCGATTTTGCGGTCTTGTTTACCATAGTCGATGAAGTAGTCTTCGAGCGCCATGTTGCGAAAATCGTCACCACGCCGAAGGTATAGTTGTGCGCCAAGCGCGATTAAAGCGGGTGGGCCATCACCTATTGGGGAGCCGTTGGCGATGTTGCCCCCGATGGTGGCCGCGTTGCGCACTTGCGTGGAACCATAACGGCGGACTAATTCTCCTAGGCTTGCGTATTTTTTTGCCACGGCTTTGTGGAGTTGGGATAGAGTGACGGAGGCACCGATGGCCATGCCACTGTCCGATATTTCTATGCCGCGCAGTTCGTCAATTTGACCTATAAAGGCGATGGATGACAGATCACAAAGGTCTTTGTTTATCCAAAGACCCACGTCTGTAGCTCCACCAATCAGGGTCGCATCAGGGTTCTTTATGTACCAATCGGCGAGTTCGTCCGAGGTTTTGGGTACAAAGACTCTTTCCGATTGAATTGTTTTAGTCACGGGCAATTTGTTTATTTGTAGGTGCTTTGGTTTAGCGAATTTTTCCGCTGCTCTCGCTGCACGAATAATAGGAACGTAGCCCGTGCAGCGGCACAGATTGCCCGCCAGAACATCATCGTGATTTGTTTCACTATTTTGATGCGCCGCTGCCATCGACATAATGAAGCCAGGTGTGCAAAAACCGCATTGTGAGCCGTGATTTTCGATCATTTCAGATTGTACTGGATGTAATGTGCCATCAGGTGCAGCTAGCCCTTCGACAGTGCGAACGGATTTTCCATGCAGTTGTGGAAGGAACAAGATGCAAGCATTCAATGCTTTCGTTCCATCGTCATCAGTGATCATGATGGAGCACGCCCCACAATCGCCTTCGTTACAGCCCTCTTTTGTGCCAGTCAGGCCGCACTCTTCACGTAAATAGTCCAAGAGCGTGCGCGTGGGGCTGTTGCCGTCCACGGTTACTGCCTCTCCATTAAGAAGAAACTCGATCTTCATTTTGAAAACCCGCCACCTTACATTGCAATAAGTTTATAGCCTGCGCGTTCGATGCGGCGTAGAACATGCTGGCGACCGTTGACTATAAGAAAGCAATTTCGGGTTGAGGACGCAAGGGGTTAAATTTTTCTGACAACCCAATATAGCCAAAATATTTTGATCGATTTTGTATTCAAAACGTTTTAGCCGAGCGTTCCCAATCTAAAGCCGAGGTTTGGGTAAGTTTAAAGGGATCACGTGTTATATGTACTCGGCGTCATTCGGCAGTGTTTACGAATTAGGATATTAAAAAACGACCGACTGCACGCGTCTGCGCATACTCAAATTACCATTTTATTTGAGTTATCAGTTTTTTAAAAAATATTTTAAGCCAGCATCGTTTTGACGGATATGGGATGCAATGGGTTTCGCCTCGTTATAAGCTGCGATAAGATAACAACATGAGCACTCCAAACAATTTTATCCACCTCCGGCTTCACACTGCCTATTCCTTGTTAGAGGGAGCAATTCAGGTGAAAGAATTGCCGGATATGTGTTGCAATATGGGAATGCCCGCAGTTGCCGTTACTGATAGTGGTAATCTTTTTTCGGCGCTAGAATTTTCTGAAATTGCAGCCAAGGCCGGTGTGCAGCCAATTGTGGGCTGTCAGATGGACTTGGTCTTCGCTACAGTATCGCAAGTCGGCGGTAATTCCCCACCACCCTGTCCGTTGGTTCTGCTAACTCAAGATGAGGCAGGTTATCTGAACCTGATGAAGCTGAACTCTTGCGCGTTTTTGGATAGTGGTGACCAGCTTCCGCATATTACTCTTGATGAGCTGGCGAAACATTCAGAGGGTCTGATTTGCCTTACCGGTGGCGCACTTGGACCCGTGGGCCAGTTGGTTCGGGACGGGCAGATCGATGCTGCAAAGGCGTTGTTAATGCGAATGGCTGAAATGTTTGATGGGCGATTGTATGTTGAATTGCAACGTCATCCAAATGAAAGCGGGCATAGCACGCCAGCAGAAATGTTGACGGAACAGTTCTTCGTGGAAACGGCCTATGAGATGGAGCTACCGTTGGTGGCGACCAATGATGTCTTCTTCCCAAAAACTGAGATGTTTGAAGCTCATGATGCGCTACTCTGCATTGCTGATGGCGTGTATGTGGACCAGCAAGAACCACGCCGGCGTCTAACGCCGGAGCACTATTTAAAGACGCCGAAACAGATGATTGAGTTGTTTGCTGATCTGCCAGAAGCGGTTGAAAATACGATTGAAATTGCACAGCGCTGTGGGTTTCGTGCGATTACGCGTGATCCAATTTTACCAAAGTTTGCAGATGATGAGGTTGCCGAGCTGCGTCGTATTGCCAGCGATGGTTTGCAAAAACGCCTTGCCGTGATCCCCCACGCAGTGAGTATCGAAGAATATCAAAAAAGGTTAAATTTTGAGTTGGGTATTATCGAGGGTATGGGGTTCCCGGGATATTTCCTAATCGTTGCTGATTTTATCCAGTGGGGTAAAGATCAGGGTATTCCCGTCGGGCCAGGTCGTGGATCTGGGGCGGGATCTTTGGTGGCCTATGCTTTGACGATCACTGACCTCGATCCTTTGCGCTACTCACTTCTGTTTGAACGGTTTTTGAACCCTGAACGGGTTTCGATGCCTGACTTTGACATCGATTTTTGCATGGACCGACGCGAAGAGGTAATCCGCTATGTTCAGGAGAAATACGGTCGCGATAGGGTCGGGCAAATTATTACATTTGGTGCACTTCTGTCAAAAGCAGCTGTGCGCGATATTGGTCGGGTTTTGCAGATGCCTTATGGACAGGTGGACCGCCTATCAAAGCTGATTCCAGTGGAAGGTGTGAAACCTGTTTCGATTGAAAAAGCACTGACGGATGAGCCTCGGCTTCGTGAAGAGGCAAAGTCCGAAGAGGTGGTTAACCGGATGCTGGTTTACGCGCAGCAGGTCGAGGGATTGTTACGTAATGCATCCACCCATGCGGCGGGGGTTGTTATCGGGGACCGGCCGCTGGACGAACTGGTTCCGTTGTACCAAGATCCGCGTTCGGACATGCCTGCGACACAATTTAATATGAAGTGGGTGGAGCAGGCGGGTCTTGTTAAGTTCGACTTTTTAGGCCTAAAGACTTTAACAGTTATTCAAAACGCTGTGGATCTGGTG
>TARA_Y100000385_G_scaffold282812_1_pt1 | contig 13376 bp, 8 predicted proteins | sample TARA_Y100000385 | Tara Oceans TARA_Y100000385 (sample SAMEA2620980) | marine metagenome | biome: marine biome (ENVO:00000447); feature: surface water layer (ENVO:00002042); material: "saline water (ENVO:00002010), including plankton (ENVO:xxxxxxxx)" | depth 5 m
CTATATTAAGAATGATCCTTATGTAATGTCGAGGCTAGAAGGAATGCCTCAAATAGAAGATCTAGATCAAAATTTCACTGTTTAGAGTCCTATTTTTTTTAGGATTAGATGTATTCACTTTTTTCTACCCAACTTCTTATTCTTAAATATTATTTATATTTGTAATAGGACTACTGACAAAATAACTCAATTTTCAAAATAAAGGAATGCCATTTCATGGTCATCGAATTTGATGTTTATTCTTTCTATCGTTATTTATCAGTTTCTAAGAATTACTTTTCAATTTTAACACCCTTAGAAATTGAGCCGTTCTATATGAATGGCTCAACTCTTTAGAAATATGTTCTGTTCATTCTTTTCAACTCACAATTACAGTGCCTTTGTATTGGGGCTTCTATTTTTACCAGTTAGAATCTGAATATGCCTTCTGCCCACCTACATATGTTGCCAGGACTTTTATGTCTTTAATTTTATTAGGATCAATTGCTAGAATGTTATGATTCAAAAGCACAAAATCGGCCAATTTCCCTTTTTCTATTGTTCCTTTTACTTTCTCATCAAAAGCTGCATAGGCTGCATGGCTGGTGTAAGCAATTAAGGCATCTTCTACTGAGATTTTTTCTTCTGGTATCCACCCTTTCGGGTTTTTGCCATCCAAAGTTTGGCGCAATACCGCGGCTTGAATACCAAGAATGGGGGACGCAGGGGCTACTGCCCAATCACTTCCAAAAGCTATAATCGCATTGGATTTTAAAAGTGAGTTAAAAGCATAAGTGGTTTTAGCCCTATCTGGCCCTATGTATTCTTCAGCCCATCTACCGTCATCTATGGCATGGTAGGGTTGCATACTAGGGATTATATCTAATTCTGCAAATCTAGAGATGTCTTTAAGAGCAAGATGCTGAGCGTGTTCAATTCTAAAACGGCGATCTTTTTTCCATTTTCTTTGGCGACTTTTTCATAAATATTCATCAGGGTATGAATAGCGCTAACCCCTATGGCGTGGACTAGCACATGTAGGTTGGCTTTGTCAGCTTCTGATATCCATTCATATAGCTCATCCTCTTTGTTGATGAAAAAACCTTTATCATCTTGAATGTCTAGGTAATGATCATGAAATACAGCGGTATGTGATCCCAATGATCCATCTACAAAACCTTTAAGGCTGCCAGTTTTAACCCAATTCAGATGATTGCTGATTGTGGTTTGGGCCCATTGATTTAAAGGAGCAGAAGCGTAAATACGCGTCTTGAGTTTATTTTCTTTTAGTAACTCAAGAGCAGTGGAATAACTTTCCAGATCTCCATTTAATCCGTCTACATCATGCACACTTGTCACTCCATTAGAAATAAAATATTCAGATGCAGCTTCAAAGGTTTCGCGTTTTTGCTCTGATGTCATGGGTGGAATTTTATCTATGACAAGGTTCATAGCATTGTCTTTTAACAGGCCTGTGAGGTTTCCTAAATCATCTTTGATTATAGTTCCTCCATCAACATCAGGAATGTCATTGTCGACTCCTGCAAATTTTAATGCTGCGGTATTTGCTAAAGCCATATGCCCATCAAGTCGAAATAGAAATACTGGAATATTCTCGGTTACCTCGTCTATCCAATCTTTATGTGGCAACTCACCACCCCATAATGTATGATCCCAATTTCCTTCTAAAATCCATTCTCCTTCCTTTAAACTTTCAGCAAAACCTGCCACTTTGTGTTTAAATTCTTCAGGTGAACTCGCATTTCTTAAATCTACACTTAATAGGCTTCTACCTCCAGCCATCAAGTGAACATGACTGTCTATAAATCCAGGTACTATGAAATTACCTTTAGCGTCTATTAGAGTGGTATTATCATCTTTTAAATGAGTGAGCTCGTCGTCTGTACCTGTAGCTATAATTTTTTCATCTGTTATAGCAATTGATCGTTTATAATCTTCATTCTCAACCCCTGTCCATATGACAGCATTATGTATTATTAAATCTGCTTTCTTACTATCTGATTGACAAGAAAGCGAAAGAATAACTAGACCGATTAGTATGAGTTTTTGAGAAAGCATCATTTCAAATTTATTATACACCATAAAACAACCAATAAACAAACTAACTTTCTAATCTGGTGATATTGCATGTCCAAATAAATTGTTATGCATCATATAAGCAAATGATTTGAAAGTTGAGGTATTAGAGAATTTGTAGAGAATTAATTGGGAAAGTGTTTAAACGACAAAAGGGCCTCTGTATTAGAGACCCTTTTGTGTTGTTTGTTTTTCTTAAACTAATAAGCTTACTGTTGTGCATTTTGAGTTTGAGGTGTTCTTTGCACCGGTTGAATTTTCACTTTTAAACTGATCTCATGAGATCCATTATTGAAGCTTTGAAACTGGTTAAAAGAAGTATTGTATCCATAGAAAACTCCAAAATTATCTAAGTATGCACCTATTAGAAAACCAAGACGATTTTCAGAACCACTTGAATAAGTTACTCCCATATTCAATTTTTCATCTAATAATCCTACGCGTAAATTTATATCCACATGTGCAGGAACTAGCATTAATTGTTTGTAGTAAATACTTGGTTCAATAACTAAATCTTGTTCAGGAAGATCAAATTTATAACCTAAGTTGGCGATAATTCCAAAATCTCTACCTATTAGAGAATTTGTATCGTCATTTAATCTTTGACTGAAGATTGATGGTAGTGCAACACCGTATGTCACTTTTTCATCATAAACTCCAAAAACCCCTATGGATACATCAAAGAATCTAGCACCTCCAAGCCTAGATATAATCTCATCATCACTGATATCTACTAATGGGCTTGTTACAGCATCACCGTTCAATTTGTGTTGTATGTATTCTCCTGATACTCCAAATCCCAATTTGTTGTTTGGTAGATCAAGATTATATGATAAGCTAACTTGTCCTTTATTAGTATTAAAGGCACCAAAACTATCAGTATAGGCCAATACTCCAAGTCCAATTCTATTTCCAATTGGGCCATTGTAACTCAATGTACCTGTACTAGGAGAATTTGGAAAACTCGCCCATGCATTTCTATAATTGAGCACAACTGAGTGATATCCTTCGTAACCAGTAGCACCAGGATTGACTAAAACAGGATTCAGATAATAAGAAGTATAGACTGATTGTTCTCCTATTAGTCTTACCTGAGCATCCACCTTGCTTATACCAAGAAGGAATGCTATCGAAGTGATTAGTATTATATATCTTTTCATGATTCCTTTTAGTTTGATCTGAGTAAAGTGACAGTCCCTCTGAATAAATCTACTGGTAGATCTGGGCGAGATACTTTGAGTATCCACATATACCCTCCTTCATCTAGAAGTTCACCATTCATATCTGTACCTCCCCAAGTATTGTCATAGTTATCAGCTTCAAAAACAAGCACTCCCCATCTATTATATACTCCTAGCTTGTTTGGCTCTATACCTCTTCTGCTCAAGCAGTCAATAACAAAAAAGTCATTTTTGCTATCACCATTAGGAGAGATTATTGTAGCTCCTTCACAAAGTAGAGGTCCAAAACAATCTTCTACTACTACATCTTCAAATAATGCTTGACATCCATTTGCATCTTCTACGGTGACTGTGATAGTTCCCTCAGACAGACCTTCTATTAAAGTTCCATTTACTATTCCATCAGAAGATGTTACAATATAAGTTCCGGCACCACCTGAAAGGTAATCTGAAAGTTCAATAGAACCATTGCTTCCTCCTATTGATGAACATCCATCTTGTGGGTCTCTTTCTGAGCTAAGAACAATTGGATCAGGTGGTCTGATATCGATCATTTGTTGATCTGTATTGCCACAAGCATCGGTAGCTAATATTACATATGTACCTTCTGATACAGTTATTGGAAGCGTAGTTTCTTCTCCATTGATAGAAATCGTAATAGGTCCGTCATTACAACCACCTACGACATTACCAGCAATCATTCCATTATTATCACCTGGACAGCTGATACCAAATCCATTAAATCTAGTAGTTGATTCTGAAACGATATCTGAAAGAAAAAGTACTTCCCAATCTATTTCATATATCCTTACGCTGCTGCATCCAGCTGCATCTGAAATTGTAACAGTATAAGTGCCTGGAATCAATCCGTCTCTGCTCGCACCTGTAGCGCCATCTTCCCAAGCATAAGAGATATCTCCACCTGAGCTTGATGCACTTATTGAAATTGATCCATTATTTCCATCTATACTCGTTATTCCAGAAACCATAGCATCTACAATAATAGAAGAGTCTAGAACTGCAAATGTTTCAGTTGCTGTACAACCATTGTCATCCATTACTGTGACAGTATATGCTCCTCCAGGAATAGCTTGATGTATTGATGTATCTCCTAGCTCTATTGGTGAGCTGTAAGCATATGAGTAAGATCCACTAGCTACGGTTCCACCGGAGGCAGTTATAGTGAATTCACTTTCTGTATCACAATCTCTATTCGTTACATCTACACTAATTGTAATTGAGTCAGGAGAGTCAATTGTTACTTCTCTTGACGAAGTATTTCCTAATCCATTTGTAGCGGTTAATGTGTATGTACCTGGGGCTACTCCTGAAAGATTACAGTCACTACCCACAACATCCCCATCGGCATTGGTCCATTGACATGTTACACCCCCTGTCCCCATTACTTCTACGACAACAGCACCATCAGCTGCGCCAATACAACTTTCATTTGCTGCTTCAACTCCCGAAATCTGTGGATCAGAAGTACATTCTTCAATTGCCACATCACCATCAAACAAATCAACATCAAGGACATCATTATTCGAATCAGTGATTTCTATTAATATATTACCATCACTGATAATTTGGATGGCAGAACTTTCCATTTCACTACATGATCCAACACCATTGAAGCAAACTTCAAAAATAGTAGAACAATTATCAATGGCTCCTGAGGATGAAAGAGGAGTCCAACTAACTCTAAGTCTATTTGGAGATATAAAATTGAAATTTGCATTGCCTAAATCCTGTAGGCCAAAATTATCTTGTCTTACATATTCGAGTACTGTCTCATCCCATGCCAATGTGAATTGCATAGATTGAACATCTGAAAAATTACCAACCTGTATAGCTACACAGACTTCTTCATTTTCTTCTACTTTAGTATTCTGAACGTATAATGCTAAATTAGATCCTAATCCGTCTGGACAATTTGTAACTCCATCTACAGGACAATCAGTTCCTAGAGTTGCTGATCCATCGTCGATGAAGAATTCTTCTGACATTCCATTACCATTAGCTATTTCAATGGCAAAATTTGGTAAATCCATAAATCCGACAACTGATTTCGCACCATCGGCACCAACAGCATCAAAACATATCTCAAACAGTACTTCGTCATCTGGAACATTAAGAGGGTCATCTCCTAGACCAATAATCCAAAGTAATCTCAGTTGACCTTGATCAGCACCAGCACTATTCACAGTTATACCGGAAAGTGCGCCATCTTGAATTCCTGTAAAAGAAACTATTGAAGGATCCCATGTCAGTCCTGTTTGTAAACTTGCTATGCTGCTAAAATTTCTTGCAGTTATAGGAAGGCAAAAGTTAATGGCTCCGTCAGAACAAACATCAGCAGCGATAAGACCAACACCAGTTTGATTACCACCGCCGCCACCGCCATCGTTTCCTATATCTACCTTGCCATCAGTGGTGAAGAATTCCTCGGACACTCCATCACCATTAGCTATTTCTATAGCAAAATTTGGAAGGCTAAGGAAACCAACTGGTGAAGATTGCCCATTTGTACCTATCACATCAAAACACAATTCAAATAGGACCTCGTCATCACTCACAGTCTTTGGATTTTCACCTAAACCTATAATCCAAAGCATTCTTAATTCTCCCATATCAGCGTTAGAAGCATTTACCGTAATACCTTCTATTGCCCTTTCAGTTATACCTGTAAAAGTTAAAATTGATTCATCCCAACTTACTCCAGTCTGTATACTTGCAATGCTATTGAAATTCTTAGTTGTGACTGGGACACATATGGTCGAAGCACCATTAGTCGCTACACTTGTAGCAATCAGTCCTACGCCATTTTCGTTTCCAGTGGTTCCTCCTTCTACTTGGAATCTGCCATTATCAGTGCAGACTTCTTCTGCAGTACCATCACCTGAAGCCACTTCGATGGCAAAATTAGGAAGAGACTCAAATCTGATATTTGTACTCTGTCCAGTATTGCCAATTACATCGAAACAAACCTCAAATACGGTCGATCCATCATCTAAGGAAATAGGATCATCACCTAATCCAATGAGCCATAGCAATCTTAATTCACCACTTTCTGCATTAGCATCATTCGTTGATACCCCCTGCAAACCAACTTCATTAAGCCCAGTAAATCTAAGAACATCACTATTCCAAGTGAGACCTGATTGTAGACTAGCTATGCTGGTAAACCTGTTTACTGTTATCGGGACGCAAATACTGCTGCCATTCCCTGCTGAAATGTTTTCTATGATCAGATCTACACAATTCATATTCCCTCCACTGGAGCAAGTACCATCGTCAATCTTTACATCACCACCACTTATTGTTACACCAATATCTTGTAAGTCTGTATTTATGATTTCTGTTATTCTTGGGATGTCTGATACGAACAAGGAGGTCTCATCACAATTAATTCCAACAGCTTGTAAACGAAGCGTAAAGAGTACGGTGCCATCATCAACAGATGCAGGTAAAGTACTTGTCAGACTCCATGAAACTGTAAACTGACCTTCATTCACAGCTTGTGCTGATGTCGGAGTACCTATGTTGCCTTCTGATGTAAATTCACTTAGGTCTGTGGTTACATTTTCTATTGATCTGAATTCGAAAACATTAGGGTCCCAGTTTATTGAAAATTGGGTAGAAACCAATTGGTTCCAATTCTCTACAGAAACATCAATGTCTACGATAGATGAAGTTGTGCTAACTACAGCATCACTAAAATTAACTACGAGCTGCGAAAACGAAGCTGTAGTAATAGAAAAAAGCAGTGCTACAATGTAAATTCTTTTCATGAAGGATGATCTTCTATTAGTCTACAAAATTAACAATACTTCTACAGTATTGTATGAAGTTGTGTAAAATAAGCCCTTCCTCATGCAAATCAATCTTTAGAACTGATAAGAGACCTCCAGATTGATCAGAATTTTCACTTTTTGCCCATGAAAACCTTCAAAATATGGATGTCCAAAGAAGAATTTTTAAACTCGTTGGACACAGTCATTCTGATTCGAAGTACTCATTCTCAAACCTTATGAAAAAATGCAAATTTCTTAAATAGCTTAGTTACTTCTAACTAGACTCTCAGTCGAAAGTATTTCGCAAATTTTCTTAAAATAAAATTATCAGATATTTACATCATCAAAGATGAGAGGTATACTTACAAGGTGATCAAAAGCTAAAGGTTATAAAACGATGCAAATGTATAATCATTGCACCTAAAATAAAAGCAATCAATCCAAATAAATAATCTTACCTCTGATGTTTTGATTGTCGACTCTCACCTCATACATATATATTCCTGATGTTTGAAATAGATCAGTTGACGCTATCGTGATCTGACTTAATCCTTTATTCAAGTTGACATTTGGTCTTGTGAAGATCTTTTTACCATTAATATCAAAGACATTGATATCAGCTACATCATTACTTTTACTGAAAATATGTAATGTAGTTTTATCCTTAAATGGATTTGGAAAAGCTTCTATTTCAATAGACTCCTTATTGGAAGAGAGTATTCCAAAAGTCTTTGTTTCATGCTCAGAAGAGTACCATTCATTTTTAAACTCACCTGATAATGCGATTTGACTGTTTATTCTATCAAGATCTTCAATATGACCTTCTATTTCGAGAGCAAATAACTCATTACTTTCTGCATTCAGAATGTGAGAAATCACAACTTCACCTTCGTTTAAAATATATTCATCTCTATCTAGTGGCCGCATTTCATTGTCCAAGACTCTCGATACTTTGATGCCAGAACTTAATTCTAATTTGACTTGGAATGCCATTGCTACTTCAGAAGTACTGAATTCAATTACAGATTTACTATTATCATGTCCTGAATTTATTTCCATATCAAGACCAAGGCTTTCGTTGCTTCTGCTATTTATCATCAGAGAGTTAGCAATTACATTAGCATTCACATCACCGACCTTTACACCTATAAAATTGAACTCTCCTTCTCCCAGAATATCGTGACTTTCATCAAATCCCCATGGATTGAGAACATCATTGAATGTCTGATCAGCATTTATAAATCTCCATGAAGAATTATTAGTAAATGAGTCGCTTATACCTAGAATCACTCTTCGTAAGTCTAATAAGTCTATGGCTGATACGCTCTCATTATTATTAATATCTGCAGCTATAACTTTGTAAGGTGAATCAAAAGGTTTGACACCTAATATGTGTTGTTGAATAAGAACAAGATCTAAAGTGCTTACTCCATTGATCATATCATCATTTTTAGATGTTATGACTTTATATTGACTTGGGGTCATCTCAGTGAATGCATACTGTCCATCTGCACCAGAAGCAGTGGAAGAGACGCTTTGATTGTCAACTGACATCAATTCTATGCTTACGTTCTCAACTGCATTTAATTCTTCAGTTTGAATAAGCCCCGATATGTTTACTGACCCAGAAGGACAAGCTCTTGATGCCCTATCATCAATAAGTACCTTTGTAAATTTAGTTTCTACAATCTGTCCATCGCTGTCAAATAATGCTACTTCAAGATCAAAGACTACTACTAATGCTATGTCATCACAGTTAAATATCACTGACTCAGCAAAATCCCCAGCCTCATCTCTTTTTCTTACTCGGATATCTAAATTAGAGTAGCAAGGATCACCTTCAGCTATATTAAAGAATGAGGCAGGTATTTCCACATCTCCATCTTCTTCCATCTCTACAGTAGCACCTGGAACGGGGACGTCAAAAATGATTCCTAAATCTATTTGACCTAAGTCAGATGGTACTATTTCAATAATCTGAGTATGATGCATCAATGCTAGATTAGTACAGAGGTCAACTATAGTATAATTTCTAAATACTTTTTCTGAAAAGATTACATCTTGGAATATTACCTCAACAAAATTGCATGCTCCTGAATTACTTAAAATATCAGCTAAATCTTGGGAAGTAGGCTCTATGTTATCACATTCTGAAACCTCTATATCCAATGGAACTGCGAAATCAGAAGTGTTAATTGTGTTCAGTCTTTCGAAGAATATTGTATCACCAGTACATAATACAGAATTTGTATTATTTGAAGTGTCAATATATTGTACAACCAAATATCCTTCTCCACATCCAGTTTCCTGTCTTTCTAATTCAACTGCTTCTAAACCAAGTTCTTGAGGAAGATAAGATGAAAAGTCATTACAGAAATCCAATGTTCCTATTGAAGAAGGACATGCAGGGGCGACAGAAGTATTACTCTTCACTTCTACTGTAGTCCAACACCTATTTTTCATACCTGATTCATCTTCTACTTCTAACATTACTCTCACGTCTTGATCTATATCAAATGCGTCGAATTTCACAAAAGAGCTATCAGGAGCATTGAGTTCAGTTTTACCATCTTCTCTCCATATTCTAAATATTAGATTATCGTCACAGTTGTCAAAACTCTTGTCATCTATTGTTGGGGGGAATATTTTGCCTTTATCATTATTGTTTAATGTCAAGACCGTTCTTGTATCACAAATAGCAATAGGAGGTTGTACATCATTCACATTTACATCCATCCTTGTTGTATCGGCATTTCCACATACATCTTTGACAATGTATCTAATGCCACTCGTACCTATAGGTAGGATAAGAGGGTCTGGTGTATCTGTTGAATCTAAGTTTTGATACTTAGTTTCTATTGTGTATACTGATGTTCCCGGAAGCATATATTCTATACAAAATGTCCAATCGTTACATTCATCAGTTACAGTAGGTACTGGAAGATCGACAACCATATTACAGGTATTACTGCCGGCATCTACATCTGGAATGTTTGGTAGAGAATAAATTGGTGGTTTGGTATCTTTTACTTCTATGATTTGATTGACCACTCTCGGTGGACTGTTTTTACACCAATCTATAATGGTCCATCGTCTTATAAGTTTGTAGCTTTTACCACATATCTCAAATGGTGGTAAATCAATAAATGCAGCATTGATATTACAAAAGCCTACTCTTACAAAAGCTTCTAAATCTTCATCATATTCTACAATTGGCCTTCCACCTACATGTGGGAATGAACTCTCATCCAGATCGAAGAGCTCCCAAAAGTTGGGATAAATACATATACCGAACTCGTCTAATTTTTCTTGATCTATATCTTGTTCCCAATCTCCAAATCCAGAAGTCCCATCACATTCAAGTGCATCATCACCAATAAAATCTCTAGGATCCTCTACTTCATCAGAATCAAATTTGCTGAAGAATATAGTGTCAACACAATTTAGAATTACTTCACCTGCAGCTCCTATAAGATCAAATTCTATGAATCTTTGTGCTCCAAAATCATCAGAGCATAAGAGCTGTTGTAGCTGATTTCTTACAATACTTACTTCAAAACTTGCTGTATCCGTACAGTTATCTTGTATTCCATCTTGCGCAAGGATCATTCTTCTTATAATGGCAGCAAGTTGTTCATCTGTTTCTCCAGGATCATTTTGATCTGAATCCAGACACATATAGGATTCGAATTCAGGGCAATCTATTATAGCTGGAATTTTATCTTCTACTCTTATATATCCCCAGCAGCTATTAGGGTTGTTTACTCCCGTTTCTAATACTTTCACTTTTATGATGCGACCTACATAATCCACACCCAGAACATTACCAGGTACATTAAGTAAGTTGTCGTTTTCATCAAAAAACTGAAGCTCATAAGTACATGTTTCCTCTGGTTTTTCCAGAATAAAGTCTGTGCTGATTATTGCTTCACACATCTCATCTACAGAAACCTGAATGGTATCATTACAATTAAATGAACCAGATGCGCATTGTCCGTAAGCACTTGAAAAAGAAGCACTTAGCATCAATATAATGATCAAATTTTGAATATATTTCATCGTTAATTCTTTCGATTTTGGTTTCACCTTGAAAAACCGAGAGAGATTAAATTAATTGGAGAATTATAAAGGGCTGGGGGCCCTGGATGGCTAATCAGACCAGCTGATTGTCGATTGCAAATTTTATCAGATTCACAGTATTACGTACTCCTAATTTTCTCATAATATTCTTACGATGTACACCAACTGTTTGATCACTGATATATAGTTTTTCTGCTATTTCCTTATTATTCATAGCTCTTGTGATAAGTTCTAATACTTCGTACTCACGCTTAGTAAGCTTCCTCTGAAGTAAAAACCTGTCTTCAAGTCTATTTTTATTTATTCCGTTAGAAGTACTGTTTTTCTGAGGAGTGATATGAAGGCCTGAAGCCAAAAATCTACGTCCACCCATTACATCTGTAATACAGTCTTCTATTTCATCTTGGTCATTATTCTTAGAGTAATAACCGTCAGCACCTTTAGTAAATGCTTCTTTGACAAATTTGTGATCAGTGTAACCACTGACGATACACACTTTCAATTCTGGGAATTCCTTTTTGATATTAGGCAGAACAGAAAGACCGTTATCATCGCTAAGATTGAGTTCCATCATTAATAGATCTGGAGACATATTTCTTAAAATGGACATTAGATCCACCGTACTGCTAACTGCACCGATTATTTCCAGTCGATGTTCTCCTTGATTTATTAGGATTTCTTTGAATCCATCTAAGAAGAGTTTGTGAGCATCTGCTAGTACAACTTTTAAAGAAGTCATAGAGAAAGTTATGTGTAAGTTTCGTTAAGTAGCTTTTTATATAAACTGTATCGCGATAGAAAAGGCAAAATGAATGCCAATAATATACCCTTTCTATATAACTCAATACATAAAAAAATTATCTAATGTGTATGATGCTTATTATGAGATATATATATCCATAAAATCAAATAGATATTTTTATTTGTTATATGGTTAATTAGGTTTAAGGTGTAGAAAATGGCTATAAATTTTAGATTTTAAGTAGAACTTTATTTAACCATTTTCCTCTAAGTCAAGAACGAAAAAAGGCCGAGAATATTCCCGGCCTTATCAAATTAGAATTAATATTTGCAAGAGACGAAATCCATATGAATGAACCTATAATTGAATTATCTAACCAATTAATTCAGGTTCCTTTAGTAAGTCGAAGAATTGATCCAATTTAGGAGTCAATATTATTTCTGTTCTTCTGTTTTTACTTCTTCCTATTTGACTGCCATTATCAGCTTTTGGCAAATGTTCTCCTCTACCTGAAGCAGTAAGTCTTCCTGGAATAATATAAAAGTCTTGTTCTAGCTTTCTGACCACTGCCGTAGCCCTCAATGCACTCAAATCCCAATTGTCTTGATATCTAGTATTCCCAATAGGGAGATTGTCGGTATGTCCTTCTACAAGTACATTGAGTTGATCATTATCATTGATAATTCTTGATACTTTTTCCAATACTTTATTTGCACCAGGTAAGATATGTGAGCTTCCAGTATTAAAGAGTAACTTATCAGATATAGATACATAAACAGCACTACCTCTTACTTCTACTTCTATATCATCATCATGAAAATCAATAAGAGAATTTCTAAGGTTATATACTAGAGCATCATTGATAGAATCTTTCTCTTCTATTATATCAGCAAGTTCAGCAATATATTCTTGCTGTCTATTCATTGACTCTAGAGAATTTTTTATACTTTCTGCCTCTGTTTGGTTTAGTACTGAAAGTTGTGCTAATCTATCAAGTAGACTGCCATTTGTAGTCTGCATGTGGTCTATCTGCTTTTCGAGCTGAGTTACTTGGGCAGATTTAGTAGAGAGTTCATTTTCTAATGATTGAATTTTCGGATTGTAGCAAGAAGATAAACTCACTAAAGCAATCAGCATGAAATAAATCCTAGTTTTCATTTTTCAAAATTTTTGTAATTGATAAATCACTGTCATTATCTTCTTTTATAGAAGAGAAGACGATTAAAAAAAGTAAACTTTATTTCATGGTATCATATTTTCATTCAAAACTATGAGCTCATTTAACATGAAACGATAGGTGAAAACCCTGATTTGAACTAAATTGTAGCTCCATTACTCTTTTGAAAGCCATACAATCTAGAAAACAAAGTGAATATTTTAACAAATCCAAAGGAACATAAGGGGTTACTCAAGGCCAAAAAGGATGGTATAGATAACATATCTAAGATTGATTACAATGTGATCAAAACTTCGATGCGTAATAATGTGGAGTTCACATCTATA
>TARA_Y100000385_G_scaffold254968_1_pt1 | contig 13357 bp, 7 predicted proteins | sample TARA_Y100000385 | Tara Oceans TARA_Y100000385 (sample SAMEA2620980) | marine metagenome | biome: marine biome (ENVO:00000447); feature: surface water layer (ENVO:00002042); material: "saline water (ENVO:00002010), including plankton (ENVO:xxxxxxxx)" | depth 5 m
TAGAGTTACTTGCAAATATTTCAATAGTTGCAGAATTAAATCCATCTGTCCCGCTAAACTGTACGGGAGCTGTCCATTCGTCATATACTATAGCATCGTATGTATCTGCTATACTATTTGCAGTAGCTGCAACTACCCATAAGTCCGCGTTTGTGTACGTGGCGTTCGTAGTAGCAGCAGTAGCCGTTGTATAGTACCCATACTCACCATCTTGAAAAACAGCACCACTAAACCCTGTAGGAGCTGTATGTTGAACTGCTCCTGTTGCCATAGTTACTATAACAGGTTTAAAGGAGCTATCAATAGCAGTTAGATCAGATGAAGTCCTGCCTGTACTATATAAGTATACAAGACCTGTTGCAGATTGCGCTCCATTTTGTACTAAAGTAAATACTTGGGTTACGGACGTTTCTATAGCAACCGATCCATCAAAGGGCATAATTGTTAAAGGGTAGGTAATAGACTCTTGAATTTCAAAACCAGCACTCCCCGTAGTATCTAAAGTGCCATTAAAAGTATGATCTTGAATAGTTACAATATCGGGACCATTAGTCTGCGTAGTCAAAACTCTCCCGCCTACAGTTATACCTACTCCATTTACCGCGTCTTCCGTAGTCGAAATATTACCTAAAGTGAATTCTCCTGGGCCTGGATTACTTGCTACATAATCTACGCCTTGTCCACCTAAGAATACCTCGATGCTTCCTCCCGAATTAGCGGAACTTAATACAAGACCTGTTGCATCACAAGGGATAATATGGCTATCATTTACAAAATTTATTCCAAGCCCACCCTCATTAACTCGAATAGCTAAAAGATTATCAACATCTTTCGCAAAAATATCGGCAGCAGTAACTTCATTAGTATTTGTACCACTCCCGGGAACTGTAGCAGTCCACCCAGTAGGCTTTTCTGCGACTTCTACAACTACACTCTTGCTTCCTCCTGTTCTATTAGTCCATGAGAATCCATTAGTAGCATCCCCTAAGGTTGCGGGTACCGGCCAGTCATAAGTAGCTAAATCTCCACCTCCGCTGGCTTCATACCATGTAGCATTAGGATAATTTACAGAATCAGGTACAATAGCTGTACCATCTACTTTCCATCTAAAAATAGGACTTCCAAATCCTGGAGAAGCAGTTGCACTAAATAATATATTTGCAGTGCCGAAAGGGTAGAGTGCATAGTTAGGCTGCCCATTATATATAGGCTGAGCCCCTCCATCGTTATAGATAATACTATAGTCTTCTAGCTCCATAAAGACACTTCTGCCCCCGGAAGCTGACGCTACATCCCCCACTTTAGCTATAGTTATAGAATCAGATATCGTTTTATCTGAGTTTCCTTGGTCTTCTCTTTCTATAATTTCTACTGTTATAGTATACGCGGAGCCTCCATCATAAGGAATAGTCGTTGTACCGTCCCAAACATTAAATTTAAACCCATATAAACCTTCATTAGCCTGTTGAAAAGAGGTAGAGGGAACGGAAAAGATAGTAGGATTATTACTACTATCTAAAGGGGCTGTAGAAGGATCCCCGTAAGTAATTTTAAATAAAGGCTCGTCAAAGCCTATAGAAGTAGCGGTAACATCAAGTCTGTCTGGAGCAAGAGTTAGATTTTCGTCTGCATCAAATTGTAAGAATGCAATATTTGAATCTATAATAACAGATCTATTACCCTCTAGATTAGGGTCTAGAGTAAGAAAGTTTTCAAAAGTAAAATCTCCTCGACCATTATTTGGAACCGAAACTCTTCCAATAATAACATCTTTACGGAAATTTGGAGCATATTTTTGAACGTACGCTGTAGTGCCACTAGATATTGCACCTGTTACTCGCCTATCTAAGTACATAGTAGTGTCATTTTCAATGTATGAAACTCTAGCCCCAAAAGTATTAGAAAGTCTTAATTTATTAAGATTACTTAAAGAACTAAAATTCGTATTAGTTCCTATTACCTTATTGCTTCCAGCAGCAACTTGTATAGTACCTGTTAACGCAGTCCAATATTTTGCTTCCTCTGTGGTATTACTAGAATCCATGGCTTCTTTAAGATCATACCAGTAAAAGAAGTTTAAAGCTTCATCAAACTTTGCATGAATAAGTTTTAGAGATGAAGTAGAATGATCTAATACAACATAAGCAACTCTAACATTATCACTTCCTGTGACTCCTATCCACTTAGCATCCTCGCTTCTAATTATATTTACATCAAACGTGAAATTGCTGGAAAGACTTACTGCATCTGACCTCCTAAATCTACTGGGAGCTAGTATAGGACTAATATCATGACGAAACTTTAAAATTCCTCCACGATAATTATTATCCCAAGTACTAATATTACTAGCAGTACCACTTAGCGGAAGATAATAATAACTATTCGAGTATAGGACTATATCCCCAACACGATAACCCTCGGGGTTGCTAACAGAAGAATACTGCCCTTTTGTATTATCAAAAGTACCTCTAAACTGGCCGGTAGAAGAATCACTTTCATTTGTTACGAAAGGAAACTGAGAGGCAAGTCCTTCTAGCTGCAGTCCTTTATCCCGATTTACATTATCAGAAAAAGGATCATCAACTACATATCGAGCACTTATCCAAGCTGACTTATTTTCTCTAACAGAAATAGCTCTGACTCTAAATATGTATTCTCCATTGGGCACTTCATTAAAAGCATAACGACGTCTTCCTTTAGCAACAGTAATTACTTCTTCTTCGTCTGCTAAATTATGTACTATTTCAAAACTATCTAAGTACTTTGAATTTTCGTTATCTGGAAAATCCCAAGCCAGTACTAGTTCTTCATTAGGCTTGGATGCGTTAGAGTTTTGTAAAATAAATAAATTAGTAGGGGCCTGAAACACTGGAGACTCATCCGGAAAAAGATCATCTGGAATATCAAGAATTGCATCTGGATCATCTATGAAATCATATTTTTCTGGATGATGTTCTACTCCTGAAATAGTGTATGTATTATTACTATCTTTTGCAATTCCTAAAACTCTATATAGATCGGGGGAAACAACACTCGAAGCTCCAGAGATGGCTTCTTTTAGCATCCATATCGATTTATCGTTGGCTGTAGCAGTAAAATTATCTGAGCACGAAATAATCATGTTCCCAGAAGTAGAAGTATTTCCAGAGTTGGCCTTGTCTACACTTACCGTCTCTACAAAGGAATCTTTTTTCCAAGTTAAAGAAAGTAACTCGCCTCCGCTTTCTCTACTCCAAGCATTTGAAGCTCTCTCTTCAGTATCTAGATTCCTGAGAGTTCTAGTAATATCTATAGCATCATCATCTTCGTTAGTGTCTACCCATCCTTGTGGGACTCTCTCCCCTCTTGTAGTTATTGTTTGTAAAACACTCCCATTTGAGTTATAAATTTTAGGAGTAGAGTCTACTTCCCCTGCGTAAAAGGCAGCACTCTGTGTCATAATCAAAGACAGTTCATAACTATGAGTACTACTGGAGTTTAGTGTAACCGGTCTGTCTAAAGTAACAATAGGTAAACTATTACTATCAGTACCTTGGGTTACAATTCTCCCACTAAGAGTTGCTCCGTATCTTGCAGAGTCTTGTACTTGAATTACATCTCCTGGCTTAAGAAATAAACCCTCAAAAGATGTTTGAAAACTTACAATTTCACTTTGATTTTGTGCTGTAAAAAGTTTCCATTTTCCATAACGTCTTGCCTGCCCTTCGGAAGTACACCCAAAAGCAAAAGCATCCTCTTTTATTATTCTACCTGTTCTAGCAATATTTACTCTATCTTCTACTATAAGGGCCTGCTGCTCATATCCCGCTTCAGGGTTATTCCAAGTTACTATTACTTGATTACTTCTTGTTTTTTGACCCGTACTTTCATATGTAAATGCCCCATCTATAACATTTGATTTTGAAAAACTATAAACAGGGTCTGAGGGAGCATCGAGAACCGGAGTAAGTCTACCGTCTAACCAATATAGCATAGAGCCAAATATAGTAGCCATGTCTTTCAAAACTTTGTAAACATCTGTAGCTTTTGAAAGATATACGTTTGCACGGAATCGAGGCTCCGTACCTCCTTTTCCGTCGTCTACTAACTCGTCGCAATATCTAGCAATTCTATATAAACTATATTTATCTATGTCATCGGGGTTTACCCAATCTCCTGCTCCAAATCTATTATTGGTTACTATATCATAGAATACCCACGCAGGGTTATCTGTATAAAATAAAGAAGTTTCAAAGCTACCATCCCAAAATTGAGGATAGATTGCAACATTGCCCGCAGTATACTCTCTAGGTGTATAGCCTTTTGGAATCTTAACTTTCAGACCGCGAACTTCATAACTTCTTTTAGGAACGCTCCCAAACTCTTTTGAGTCTAAAAATACCCCTACGTGAGAAGTATGTGGGTAAGAAAACTTATCTTTATTTATACCAATAAGCGTTGCGATAGTTGAAGTACTGTCTCCTTGATCATGGTCGGAATTTTGATCTTCTCCACGACTTCCAACAGCAGTTCCCTTATGTCGAGTTAGTCTGGTAACTCGTATTTTAAAATCTATAAAAGGTTTAATAAACTCTAAGTCTATGAAATGCTCCATATTAAAAGAGCTTTTTTCTTTTGCACTGTGAAAAATTTGACCGACTGAAACGCCTTGTAAATTTTTAAAAGCATTTTGCCAAGGGCCAAAGCTAGTCTGTCCGGGGGCTTTTCTAGCTATTTGAAATAAATAAACAGCGTTATTACTATATTCATCTCCATTGGACTTATTTATTGCCATGAATTGATTGTACTGTATGCCTATCCGAACTTCATCAAGGGTAGGAACTACAGAAGTGCTGCCCCCAGAAAAAAAGCTGCTAGGAATTTCTGTAGGGGAAGACGCAAAATCATCTCCCGTTTGAGAGGAAGGGTACCCACTTGTACTATACCCACTTTGACCCCCTAGTATAGTATCATTTGGATTAGCAGTATTCCATGTTGACACATTTAATTGTTTTAGTAAAGGGGTTGATAGTTGTTGAGGGTTGCCCGCATAAGACGTACCACTACCTACCCCATTTAGCTCTGCAATAGGTGATTGGTATAAACTTCCATTTCTAAACTGTGCATTAAATCCGCTTACTTTTACTGGGTTATCTGCATTAATATCCTCAGGGCTCGGGGTATCTGATCCCGATACTATAAAGCTATATGAGATATTACCTAATGAAGGGGTAGACGTAGTTATAATTGTAGTAGTAGTAATAGAAGAAATTTGTACAAGTTCTAAAAGCTGAACCTTATAGTTATAAGTATTTAGATAATAGTAATTTTGATTATAAGTATTTGCGGAGGGATAAAACTTTAAATTAGTTCCATCAACTTCTCCGTCACCTGTAAGGAAAACTTCATTTGTATCAGGGTCAGAAAGAACAATAAACTTTGAAGCATCATCAAGAGTTGTATAAGTACTAGTAAAGTTTGAATCTCCATTGATAGTTATTTGACCCGTGGTAGAAGAGTACCCAGTAGTAGAAGACTTTAAAATTCCTGTATTTCGTATCCCAAGGTAGTTTTCATTTAAAGGAGCTCCCACCATTTCTGGAGGTATTGAAATCCCTGATATAGTACCTGTAGTGCCATTAAATGTAATAGTACCATTAATAGGCGAAAATGGAGCGTCCGCGTCAATATCCCTTGCTCGATTTCCATTTAAATATACGGAAGCATCTCCATATAAAAGACCTTGAATAGGCCCCTCACATAAGGCGTCATGTATAAATACAAATTGTTGATTACTTTTTACTGGCGTAACCATTAAATAAATCTCCTTAGATTACCTTTGATGAAAGTTGTGGTAATATCCCCAACCAAAAGGTCCGTAACCGCCTCCCGGTCCTCCATACCTATTACTAAAAGTCTTTTCTTTATTTCTAATTTCAAATCCAATAGGTCTACCCGGAATTCTTAATTGACCATAGACTACAGGAACAGGGTCACCTTCTAGGACAGATTGTTCGGCCCCTTGAAATAAATAAGTACTTTCGCCGGTTCTATCAATTCCGTCTACAGAGGGATCTGGAGCCATTATCTGTTGTATGCCCGTTAGCGCTAAGTTAAGAGCAACACCTAAAGTTATTAAACTGAAAGTACCTCCAAGAGCCAAGCCCCCTGCCGCAACTCCTGCAAGACCCCCATAAGCAGCAGAAGTGTAGGCTAATCCATTAAAACCTCCATAAAATAAATAAGGGGCATAAATAGCAACTACTACAAGAGCAATTGCTGCTAAAATTTTACCCAAACCACTTTTTGACCCTGCGGGTTGTGGTGAGATATAAATATCTCCCTCTTCTAAAGATAGTAGTAACTCTTCTTCATCTTGAAGTCCTTTCTCTCCTACTTGGCAGAGAAATCCTATATTTTTTTCGTGGCACTCTAACAGATACTCTCGTAGCTCTGGAAAATTTGTATTTAAACATCTCATAACATCTGAGAAAGATTTAGCATAAATTTCAAACTCTCCACCAAATTTTGCTCCAAGTTCTCCGTCTAAGTATACTTTACGATTCATATCTATAAATTCCTACTAAATACTTGCCCCAGAAGGGATTAAGTTGCTCTCTGCATGACAGTCTGTTTTCTGCATGATGGAAAAATATATCATTACCTAAATAAACTCCACAATGATCAGGAACATCCGCTTTTACTTGAAAAATTAATACATCATTTTTTTGTGGAATGTCTACCTGTACTCCTCCCCACTTTTTAATAATATCTTGAGAAAAATAATTTAAGTCATTTTCCCACCAATTGTCTTCAAAAGGGGCTCTAGGAGGTATAGTAACACCTTTAGATTTTAAATAATCTCTTATTGCTTCGAAACAGTCTTGAACCCCAAACTTATACTCCCTACCGATTAAAGGACTTTTTAAAACTTCAGGATTTATAACGTTTAAATCCATATCTGGGTAGCTAAATATCCAATAAGGAACTCCTAATGCATTGCAATAATCTATATCTGATTTACTTGCTTCATTTGATGAGTTCGGGTGGCTGTGTACAATTGCTAAAATATCACAGTGCTTTACAACATTGAAATAGTCTTCAGATGACATTACAAAATCATCATCATTTTCTGCAATATTTCTACAAGGAAACCACCTCTTTTTACCTTTTACAACTCCTACTATCCCACAGCCCTCTCGAGGATACTCGTTTTCAAAATGCTCTTGTATTTCTTCTATCATTAATTAAACTTACGGCTTCCTGGAAACCCTCCAAAAGGTAGGGGCCGCTCTTCTTCTGTATGGGTATTACTAACGACCGGATGAAATCTTAACTTACAAGACTGAATTGTTTTTCCGCATTGATCTAAAGCAGGGGTAGCTACTGCAACATTATCTATATTAAAACGAAGTCCTGCGGTATCTTGCCATGTACATCCTGATTTAGGATCTCCATTTTCTACTCCTTTATACTCCCAGGGACAATACTTTCCTATAACATAGCGATTTGGTATTTTTAAACCTTCTACATCTATGGGACTTGCTAATTCAAATTGGACCAGTATGGGGCTTTCTGCTATAACTCTATCAACTATATATCTACCTATAGGGAACTCTTTAGGATTAGGGACTCCAGTAATACTAGCAGTTCTATCATTGTAGGTATACATTGATCCAGATACTTTAACATAGCTATTACTGACAAGGGTTCTCCGGTATGTAACTATAGAACCTAGAATATCTTCGTTTTTATTTATACTAAGGGCAGCTAATTGTTCTTCAAAACTTGCTTCGTCAGAATTACCATCGCTATCTGCATTAATACTTCTTGCCATTGATGCAACATTTCCAACAGTTATACTTGGACGAGAAGAGGCCCCAGAGGCTTCTACAGCAATACCTTCTATTTCAATAGGAGTTGCTAGATATTCTGCCCAAACTAATGTACCAGTACTATTTTCATAAGGCATCCAAATATTTGTGTTATCAGGATCCAAGCCATTAATTAAATGAATAGTCTCTGTTTGCTTTACTCCATTACTATCAATATATTTTAAATCAATATCAAAAAATTCTATGTAAGAATCTCCTAATTCTGTACTTTGTACTACATCAATTAAATCTGTCATGCGGAGGGCTCATATACTCTTCTGAAGGTTGCGGATAACGCTGAAGTACTTGCGTTTATATACGTAATATTATAGCTATCACAAGCTACGCGAATTGTTTCATTTGTTTCTGTAGGCGTAGTATTTTCCGCGTCTTTTGTGTTTGTAACTATCATATCAAAGTTTTTTGCAGCTTTATTGTCTAAAAAAGCTGCGATTAAGTTTACTTCTGTATAGGCTCTATTATTAAAATTTAAAGTAAATACTTCCTGCTTAGTATTTAATCCGTCTAAGGCTCGTTGTTCATACCCATCGCCAAATTTTGCTGTCAAAACATTATGAGTTACTTGTCGTGCCAAGCCCCTATCTGCACTTACATCATAACCTCCAACAGCCGAAGGCTTACTATCACCTGCTGCGTTCTGAGGAATATTGAAGCCGTAATTTTTTGCCATTATGCTGCTCCATAGGGATTAAGAATACCCCCTGATCGTTTTTGATTTTGAAGCTCTTGTTGCACAGCGACTGCAATAGCTTTTCCAAGATTTTCCTGTTGCCCACTTTGTTGTTGGGTACTTTGCTGCGCTCCGCCGCCTGATTCCATATTAACATTAACAACAACGTTATTTGTTTGTCCACCACCATTTTTCATTTCTACAGGGATTGACTTACCATTAGGAAGAGGTACAACTGCTTCGGTGCCATGGAGTATTGCAGGGTACCCTGCATCTCGGCCCCGTGCAATTCCTCCGGTTGCGTAGCCTGGAGTAGGTTCAAACATACCGCCCGTTCTCGCAGGAATTCCTAAAAAAGTTCCGAAACTGGTACCCCCAAGAGCTGCTGTTAGTAGTTTTGCAACGAGTAATTCTGAGATCATCTTTGCAATATTTGATAGGATACTTTTTGCCATACTAGCAAAAGCTTGTTTTGCAGACATAGTACCTTGAATTAGTCCATCAAAAGCGGACTGCATACTAGAGGCTAAAGAGTCTCCAATAGTATTTCCTAATTGGCCTATTTCTGTCATATCGTGCTTTGCTACATCTACTTTTTCTTGGGCTAAACGAATTTCTTCTTCTAACATTGCTACCCTATTTAGGTGTGCCGCTTCTTCGGCAGAGCCATCTGCAAACAATTTGTTATTTTCTTCCGCTAATTGATTTAATTTTTCTCGAAGACTTAGTTCTGCACCTTGTGCAGCAAACTGTAAACTTTGCTGAGCTCCTACTGCTCCAGGCCCTTTATTTAATCTTGCTATTTCTAGATTTGTTCTTGCATTTGCAATCGCTTGGGTTTCTAGTTCTACGGCCCTCAGTGATGTAATATATGCATTTATTCCACCTTTATTTTCAAATTCTTTATTTAACTGCTCAATAACATCAGTGGACAGCCCTAGACGTGCCCCCATTTCTTCAGCTGCTTCTCCGGTGTTAAGTAAACCGGTTAAAAATAATCGTACGCCTTCTGCACTACCCTGTTGAGTAATTAGAGTACCCATAGTATTGATCTTTTCTTCAACATCATTTACATTTGCAGAGAAAGCTCCGGCCGCTCGGGTAAGGCTTTCAACAGCTTCTGCGTCTCCTTTTCTAACAGCTTCCGCGAACTGAGGAGAAAGTTGTGCAATTTCGTCCGATAATCCTTCTCCAATAGTCTTAATAGCCCTTTTTTGTTTTTCAGGGTCTTTTATAGTTAAAGCTTCTTCGAATAGTTTATCTATACCCGAGGTAGTAAGAGCATTGGCGGCGGCTTTTGACTGTTCCAGAACATTATTTTCAAAATCCTCTCTAGCTGTATCAAAGTATTTTCCGTTTAAAATATTTTGAAGAGCTTTTTCAACTTCAGGTATTTCGTTTTTTATATTATTTAGACTTTCTGTATACTTTTGTGCAGCAGTTCGTTCCTTTTCCCAAGTTTTTGCATTTTGTACGAAGCTTATGCCTTCTACATATTCATCTATCCCAGCATTTAGGTCCGTTGCAAAAGTTGCGGCATCCAAAGTTCCAAGATCCCCAAATCCAGGAATTCTTTGTACTTGTTTAATTATATAGTTAATGATATCAATAACCATATTTGATAATCCTTGTACAAAATTAAGTGCTGCTTTACCTACCCCCACAATGCCTTTGATAATAGTATAAGGGGCGTTAACAAGAGCTAGTACCATATCATATAGCATCTGAATAATTCCTAGAATCACGGTGGCTTTCATAGCGGCATTCATTGCCTTACCAAAGCCGGAAGCTGCTTTTCCTGCTAAGGCAAATGCTTTTGTAAATCCTAATTTAATACTATTTGCTACTATTTTTGCTCGTAATCCTAGTTTCTTTATATTACGCTCTACAAAACCCATTCGTTGCTTAGAAGAAATTGCCACTTGATCAAATCCTTTTTTCATATCACGAACAATTTCTATAGATACTCCTTTAAATATTCCTGTAGTTATTTTTCCACTCTTAGCGTATTGAGCTTCTGCAGATTTCAATGCTTTTGTAAGATTCGCTTTATCAGGGCCTTTCATTTCTCCTCGAGCAGCTCTTTCAAGTACGGGAGAAGAGGCTCCTTGTGCCAGTGCCATTCCTGCCCCTGATTTTATAGCTTTTGCGCCTGCTGCGGCTCTCTCCTCTGCTGTTCTCTTGACTTCTTCTAGTTTTTTTCTATAAGATTCTAAAGACTGTTTTGCCTCTACTACTCCTCTTTTTTGTGCATCAAGAAAGCCGCCGAATTTCTGTTTTATTGTATCAATAAAAGGTAAACTTTTTATAATACTTGCTGCAATAGTCCCAAAGAAAAGCAAAGCTACCGCAGCATTTTTATTAACTAAAGTTGCTATTCCCTCAAGAGCGGGCAAAAAAGACTGGGTAATATTTTTTACTAAATCAGAGAAAGTAACGCCAAGCTGTACAAAAGGATTAACAGCCCCTTCTTGCCCCGCTGTTACTTCTTCTAACTGTCGCATTGTTTCTAAGTATACCGCCTGGCTTCTTTCTGCATCTGTTAAAGAATCTGCACTTTTATTCAAACTGTCCGCATATCTTTTTGTAGCTGTTTCTAGTCGCAGGGTAATACCTAATTCATCAAGAAGTTCTGGTTCTGCTTTTGAAACGCCTCTCACAAGCCTGTCAAATGCATCTGTAAAGTCTCTTCCTAAAACGTTAGAAACTTTAATAGCTCCGTCCGCTAATTTTTCCATTTGAGAAGGAGAAAACCCTTTCGCTACTCCAATAGCAGACGCTTGAGCAGCTTGTTGAAAATCTAACATACCCTTGGAAGCTTCTCTAAGCCCTGTAGTAAGACGGCCCATAGCAATACCAGTATTTTGAGCAGCAGTTACCTGCGCTTTTTCTAGCACTCCAATGTCAGAAGCATTCTTTAAAAAGTTAAAGGCAGCGGAAAGTGCGAATATATTTGCAGCAAGAACGGCGTATGCGGGTACAAGCCCTCCAGAAATACCTTGTGCCATTTTTGAAAAGTTTTTAGTACCATTTGCAGAAGTCTGAGCAGCCCCTTTAAGATTCCGATCAGCAGTCCGAGCAGATTTAGCAGTAGCATCAAGACCTTCAGAAGCTTTTTTTGCTCCTAAGCCTACTTTTTTAGTAGTGCCTTTATCATCTACTTTTACGTCTATTTCAACTTTGTTCTTTGCCATCAGCCTTGTACATTATGGGTATAAGTTTTCCCACCCCCTGCAGACTGAGATTTTCTTTTGTCTGCTTTTCGTTTTCTCTCTGATTCTTTTGCGTATGTCTGTATCACTACCCCCTCGTACATCTTCATAAAAAAGAAAATTACTTTTGGGTTATCTATAGCATATAATTCAAAAAGATAGTCAATATTTGACCAAACTTTTCCTAAATATGTTCCCGACATTCCATCCCAATTATCTGAAAGTAATGAGAACACAAAAAATGCCACCTGAACTTCTTCAGGAAAATCAGAAGAGTCCAGCGGCATTTTGGTAGGATCAGGTTCTTGACCAAGCTGCTCGCATATTCGCAGATACTTATCTACGTCTATTTGAGTCGAACTATTTACGTACTTTTCAAGTAGAGACTGTATCTCCCCTACTTGTTGCTCGTAAAATTTTCAAGGTCACCTACAGTTTCTGTAACCCAAGTATCAAAAGGCGAAGAATTCTTCATTAATAACTCTGCGTTATCTTTTGTATACACTAGTTCATCATCGGAGTCAAGACTTGAGACATCTACCAAAAGAAGCTCTTCTAGGTAACGATACTTTAGACCTGACCAGCCTTTAATGACGGCTTCGCAATATTCTATAAGAAATTTATCTTCATCAAGTGTTTCCTCAGGCTGTCGTGTTTTTCTATCGAACTTTGTAGAAAGACACTTTTTTCGAAGTTTTAGTAGTTCTTCTCGTGCTAAATAGCAGAGATCTACACTCATTCCCGAATATCCTGGAAAATCAATTTTTACTGTTTTACTTGGAGTCATTAGACTCGCTAAAGAAACTGGTGAATCGCTCATAAATTTAGGTTCCTTAAAATGCTTGTTATTAAATTAATAGAGATATTATATCGAACACTAGGAAAAATGTCAAGAAGTATTTTTTACTACCTGAAAATAAAAAACCCGCCGAAGCGGGTTGTAGTACTGTTTTAGAAATTAAGGCGCAACGTACTTTAAAGTAACTTCATCCGCAGTTCCGAGGTTTGACCCCAAAGCGTGGAAAGAGGTCTCTAGAGAGATTACATCCTCAATTGCGTGTGTTGGAATCTCAATGTGACACGTAGGCATAGCTACTTCAATTCGAGGGCTACTTGTACCTCCAATTTTAAAAGTTAAGCCAAAGCTATTATTTACGTTCGCAAGTGCCGTAGTACTTGTATGATCTTTAAAGAAATCAGACGAAGTACCATTATTATTAGCACCGTCATCTAATACAAGATAACAAGTAAAACTTCCTGTTACACTACGAGAGCCTGTTACATTCTCAATAGGAACGTTTACAGTACCTAACTCTTCTGGTACCAGATAGGTAATATTATTTCCAATAGTAATATTTCCTCCGGTAAGTGTAAGAGAGTAATTTGTATCAAAACCAGTCTCAGTAGTTGCAATAACTAGCTGTGTTAGACGATTTCGAACAAAGTTGTTTGTAGCAGTAATACCTTCATCAATTGCTGTTTTTAAAGTACTAGCATCCGTTACTAACTTAAATTGGTAAGGGGAGGTGTCATTATCAATTTGCACATTACCAACATTTCCTGAAGCCGGGGTTAAATCTGTACCAGTAACAGTAGTATTG
>TARA_Y100000385_G_scaffold127925_1_pt1 | contig 13350 bp, 4 predicted proteins | sample TARA_Y100000385 | Tara Oceans TARA_Y100000385 (sample SAMEA2620980) | marine metagenome | biome: marine biome (ENVO:00000447); feature: surface water layer (ENVO:00002042); material: "saline water (ENVO:00002010), including plankton (ENVO:xxxxxxxx)" | depth 5 m
TTCTTTTGTAAAATCTTTTAAAATTGGTTTTGATAATTTTGCTACGGCAAGTAAATCATTACTATCATTATATAAACCAACAGTTGTAGGAAATACATTAGGATTATTAATAAAATAAGAATAAATTACTTCTCCAGTTGAACCCGATATAAATGATGGATTTTCCGAATAGTTAAATTCTGAACTTCTTGCTCTTACAAAGATATAATCTGATGTAATAGTTTCTTGACATGCTAATTCAAAATTAGCACTAGAAGACATCCTTTGATATAATTTTTGTGGATTATCTCCATCTACATTTTGTTGAGTAGTAGTAGCTAAAGCAATTCCTTCAGATGTACCATCATTATTAATATCTAATGCTGGACCATTTAAAATTATTGTTGAAATATCAGGTAAAAATAATCCATATGAACCACTTTCTTGTGTAAATCCTTGATTATTTGAATTTTCTCCCGTTGTTTTATTATATGCGGTACCATTAGATCCACTAATAACTTGATAAGCTCTCATTGTTCCAAAATATTGTGGAATTGTAACGTCTTGAGAGTTATCTGTTAATTCTAGTGTATTAAATGGTGATGCAACTGAATTCGATAAGTGTAAGTTCATGGATCCAGGAAACAATGTTTCTTTATATCTAGCTCTTTCAATACTTAAAGCATAAAAATAACTAGATGTTACATTTCCAAATACAAAATTAGCATTTTCATCTTCTAATACTAATGTTCTATAAGAACCATAAATTGTTTGAGAAGGGGAATAATTATTTACTGCAGAATTATATGCTAATGCTCCTCCCCCATTAGCTTGCCCATACGCTATAGCAAATTGAATTTGGTTATTAGCTAAATTTGATTCAGTATTATAAACATCTAAATAATATTGTCCAGATGCTCCATTTTCTTGTGCTGATGATGTAAAAAAAGTTGTTAAAACAGGCTCATTACCTGTCCAAACAGTTGATGATACTGCATCTGCACTTACTACAAAATCTTCTGGGTCTAGTCTTTTAAAGCTCATTTTTTATTTTTTATATTGCGGTTTTTGTTATAGTTACAGGAATTGTTATTCTTGCTCCACTATCTAAACCTGTTACTGTTAAGGTTGTTACTAAAGTAGAATTTGACCCAAATAAAGTATTAATTGTTGTTGCTCTTAAATTAATTTGAGTTCCTGTTACTGTAGTTGATACATTTGTTCCTATTGTTGTTGTGGCATTTGCATTTGCATTTGTTGTTGCTGCTGTTTGAATACCTAAACCTTCAAATGAAGATAATACTCTAACATCCGCTATTGTAGCAGTATAACCGCTTGTTTCAAAAGTTTGGTCATTACCTAAATAATTTAATGTTTGAGGTGTTATAGCTAATTGAGCTCCTTGTTGTAAGGTAATTGCTGCGTATCCAAGATTTAATATTGGCATTTTTGCTGTTCCACGAGGTAAAGTTGTTAATTTATATTTCATTATTTGGCTTTCTAAAGGAAATGCCTCTAATAAAGGTTGGTTTACAATTGCTTCACCATAATACGCAGAACCAGATGGATGTGTAGGATTATATAATGTATAATCAATCTCATCATCTGCTAATGCAAATTGAGTAATTTGGAAAGAACCATCATTGGATGCTAATGCTTCTCTTCCCTTTGTAGTTAAGATAGCATCAACTGTTATTATTGCGTTATTTAAATATCCCATTTTATGTTTTTTATATAAATATTGTTATATGTTATAAATATATTAAATTATTATTTTATTCAATTAATTTTTGATTTCTTAATTCTTCTAATACCTGATCAGGGTTAGTTGTTAAAGTTTGTGATGTATATGGAGGCACCATAAATCCTGCTGACGTTAACTTTTGTGGGTTAGTAGCGTAAGGAAATTTTTGATTAACAACCATTGATCCAGCATCTGGTACAAATCTACGGATTAAAAAGAAATCTAATGGTCTATACCTTTGGGTTCCATATGTTACTTCAACACTTGTTTGTACTACCTCTCCAGGTATTGCTGATGAAGTAATTGTACTTAACCCATAACCTCTACCTCCATCTGTACTTGTTTCTTCATTTTCAAAATTTTGGGGTATAGGATTATCTAATTCTATTACTAAAGCTGAATTTCCTTCTGTATCCTGTAAATTAGCATCTTCATTTTCACTAGGTGGTGTAATATTAATTATAGTATAAGAATAATCTTCGTTATTTTTGAATCTAATTTCATCATATAATTGTAATTCCCATTGTGATTCAATAGGTGGCATAGTTGAAAAATAAGGCTCTCTACCAACTGGAAAATCTTTATTAAAACTAGCTGTATATGCAATATCTTTTTGTGTAAATCCTCTTCCATATGCTTTATTTAAAGATGGAGCAACACAATATAAAACTTTTGTACTTTTGCCTGCACCACTACCAGAAAATTCCCAAAATGAAGCTGTTGCAGCCGTAACTGGAGAGTTACTAGCTCCCTGAAGATTTAACTGACCCCCTACATAAGATCCTACTGATACTTGAGGAAAGAAACTAGGACCTTGGTTACTAGTGCTTCTAATAAAACCACCTTCATATTCTAGGGCAAATTGATTTCCTTGTACTAATGGTGTAGAATTACCTGATTGGTTTATGGTTGCAAATACTTTAAGTCGTTGTTTAATAGGATCATTATAACCAGCATTTTGATATGCAGCTCTAATTGTATCGGCATTAAATGTTACAATAACTTGACCATTATTTTGATTAACTGCTACACGAGAACTAGCAATTGAACTATAAGGAATGCTTACAAAATTTGTTCCTGATGCATTTGTAGAGGAAAAGTATTCAAGTATTTCAGCTTTAACTCCTCTAATTTTAGCTTTATTAAAACTAGCATCAGTATACTCGTCTTTTTTAAGATAATCTACAGTTACAGTACCTACATTAGGTTCATCAATTGGACTATGTCCTTTCCAACCTCCTTCATGATCTCTAGTTCTTACTTTATAATCTGTAGGGTCCATATCAACAAAAAATTCCCATTCTAATTCATAGGGTTGAGATAAACTATTTCCCATTCCTATTTCATTTTGAAATGCAAAACCTGGACCCGCTGTTAAATCAGATGCTTGGGCTACATATACTATATTTCCAGTACCTCCTGTTATTGCGCCAGTATTTGCTGCGTTAATAGCCTCTATTGAAATTGTAAATGTTGTCCCTACTAAGTTTCCAACTCCTTGACCCGCTGATGTACACTTGAAATCAGTTATTTCAAAATCATTTTGACCTTGATCACCTTCAAAAGTAATATCAAACGAAACTCCTCCTTGTGTAACTGAAGTTGCTGTTGGTCCTGTTACAATAGCGTTAGTTAATGGGTCCGTACCTTGTTGTATTGTTATTGTTGTTGGGGAAGTTGATGCATCTCCACCAGCAAAATTAGTAGTGAAACCGGATGAAAAGAATAATGAAGTATCAACAAGAGGAGAACCATTAGCAGTATCTTCATTATTTCCATCTGTAATAGGTAAAGTTAAAATACCATCACTAGCATTATTACCATCTTTCCAAACAGGAAGACTTGTGCCTGTATTCGCATCAGAAGCTGTTGTATTATTCTGGGGGCCAGCAGTACCATCATCTGCAGGATCTTTATCTAATAAATATAAACGATCATTTATAAATTGTGTTTCAGCAAATACTTCTGTTTCTCCAAAGGCATTAACTGAATAATTATTAAAGTTTGGGAATATATTTGGATCAACTGGTTGGTTACCTACTAATTCTATTCCTTCAGGGGCTGCTTCTCCGCTAGTATCAACCGCAAATTTATTTAATGGAAAAATTCCTGACTTTTGAGAATATAAAATAGGGGTTGGGCGTTTTGTTACTTGATAAAATTGACTTTCTCCTTGTAAAGGTAGTAATGTTTCTGAGGTTTTACCCGTTAAAGAAATTAATGAAGTATTATTATACGTTATTACCCCATTGTCATAATAAGGTGTAGGTTCAAATGTTCCTTGGATATTAAGAAATGATATTTCTGATAATTTTGGTTGAGAAACTTGACCAGTATCTGATATTAAATATTGTATATTATATATTGTTTTATTATTTAAAACTGGGTAAGGATCATATAAAGTATTAAAATAAGCTAAATTAACTTTATTAATATCTATTGATGGTAATTTACCATATCCCCCGGTATCACCAGGAGTCCAAATATTATATTTCTGAGAAGAAATGTTAGAACCATCATATCTAGCATTAATAATATTAGTTTTAGAATAATTTGATTCAGGAACTGATGCTCTAGAAGCACTAAAATCTATAATTTGTTGCCAATTGCTTGGAATAACAGTACCACTAGCATAGTCTACTTCTTGTAATCTATTATTAATTCTATTATCACTAAAATTATTTAATAAAGGTTGACAATCATAAGCATATTGAAAATTTAAATTATTATCAAATATTGTTGGTATTGATGGATCAATATTAGAATCAATTGAGGATGAAAAACTCATACTATATTCTGTTACTACTAATGAGTTTTCTACTACTGATGGATTATTTGAACCACTTCCTACTCTTAAGGACATTTTTAAAACATCACTAAATTCTAAGTCCCCAGGATTTAATTCAGCATGTAATGTTATTCTTTCCCCTGTATGATGTGTTAAACTATAAGAACTAGTTTCAGCAAACACATTACCACCTAATTCGGGCATTTCATTAGGAAAATTATTTGCAGATCCTGTATATAATATTATTGAGGCTGTTGTCCATGTAGTACCTCCTCCGGCATTTCCTCCCCCGTATTCATCTGTTCCATATATAGCATTACCATATAAAGCAGAAGCAGCATCTGTAAAAGAACTTACAACTACAGAAGCTGTAATTGATAATGTTCCAAATGTTGGTACTACATCAAATACGTAAGCCCCATCTAAACTAGATGAAAGAGAAGATGAATATAATATATAAGCATCAACTATTTTAGTTGCTAATGAAGGAGGTACTGCTACACCTTGTGCATATCTATTACCTATAGATCCAGTAACAACAAATGGATCTGTAAATGTACCTTGTACTTCTGGAGAGCCAATATTAGCTATTGTAGTAGATGATTCTATACCATCAATATAAAAATTAGAAAAATTAACGCTTGTAGATGTATCATCTTGCGCTCTAAATCTAAAAAATATTTGCTGTGTATCTGTAACATTAAACTCAAATACATTAAATACTGTAGCTCCACCAGGCCATTGATTAGTAATACTTCCTATTAGTGACATATTACTTGGATCACCCCCTGTTTCAGTTTGATCATCACCAATATATATTTCTATAATAGCATCCTGCTTATTTTGTACATAAGCAGATATTTTAGCCACACCTCCAGCTTTAACATTATATCTTTGATAACCTTGAAAAAATAAATCTTCATTAACATTCTGTATATAGGGGTATGATATTGAATCTTGGGGTCCTGATCCTCCATTATTGTTTGAAGGTGAAGGGAATGAATATGGTCCATATCCTCCTCCATCAAAAAGTTCAAGTGCTTTAGAAAAAACATTAATTGATGTTTCTTGGTAATTTGAATCTATATAATCTATTACAGCGGGGTTTACATTTGATCCGTCTTGATTTTCAAAATTATATTCTGCATAATCTCCATAAGTTGTCCATAAACCAAATTCTGTTCTACCATTAGTAAATGTATTGGTATCAAAAGCACTCATAGTAAAAATATAACTTCCTTCAGGAAAAACTATTTCAGTATTTTCAGTTAATCCCCCTGGTTGTGTTCCTGTTGTTAAACTTAAAGATGATGTATTTTCTCCATTAAAAAATTCTCCATAAGGAATATTATATATTTCAAAACCTTCAAAATTCCCAACAAGAACACCAGGGGAATTTGGTATATTTGAAGTATAAAAATATGGATTATTATTTCTTATAGTTCTTGGAGGGTTTGCCCCACCACCACCACCTGGGGCACGAGCTGCACAAGGATTTGGATCTCCATCTAAGTTTTCTGATACTATTATAGTTCCTGTTGATAAAGCACTATTTACTATACCAGTATATGGGCTAGTAGTTGGTTGTCTTTCTTCACACCCACATTTAATATCGTTGTCAAAATACGATAGATTAAAATATTGTATATCACAATTAGAATCATAATAAGCTACTGAACATCCAGCAAGAGACAAACAAGTTATTTTAACTGCTGTTCCTGTTGGAAAGTTAGTAGTTGGTTGTTCATTTTGGTACATTCTTAATAATGCAAATGGTGTACCATCTGATTGAGATATTGCTACATAAGATCCACTTCCTCTAGCTGGATTTACTCCTGGTGTTAGGGGTGCATTTTTATATGTTGTATACAAAAATGGTTTTACCTGTCTTAATTCACTAAAAACTTGAAAACTACCTGATACTGGATCTAATGAAGGAAAACTTTCGGTATCATTTAAAACTCTAGCATATGTGGGTTGATTTAATTCATCTCCTTGAGTACCCAACATAGTTGCAAATTGGGTAAGTCCATCATTATAATAAGTGGGTATTGTTAAATCATCTAAAACAACTGGACCTACACTATTATCATCATTAAAAAGCGTTTGGGTAGAATCAATTCCATCTAATGGATCATATAAACTATATGGTATAGATGGAGAACCTGATCCTGTTTCTGTTACATAATAAATTTTAAAAGGTCTATGCATATATCTATTATACCTCCAAGCATTTGTATCTAGGTCATTTACATTAGATTCTCCTTTGTAAACCCATAGTTCTTGACCCCTTGATGGATCAATAGGTATAGTTAAACTAGTTTGATCTACAGGGGTATAAGAAGTAGCAGAACTAGCAAGTTGAGATGTATCAGAAAGTTTAAATACTAAACTACTAGAATATAAAGGTTCTGCAAATTTTATATCATTTTGAAACTCAGAACCCGACATATATATAGCATTATTACTAGCGTTATAGTAGTAATTTACTCCTTGTATTGCCCTTGTTTCTGCAGAACTTTGACTTGTCCATGCTATATTAAAATAATTATTACTTGAAACAGGTCCTACTGTTGTATCTGGAATATTAGCATAATCTAAAAATGATTCTGATGGAATTTGAATCCAATTTGATCCTTCACCATCTGATGCTGGAGCGGCATTCATAAACCAGGGTACATTATTTGGTGGGTCAATTCCACTATCAGGAGTTGTATCAGTATTATCTATTTCTTTTGAACCCGTATTAAAATTATTTAATGGATCACTTAATATACCATTAAAAGAATTAAAAGTACCATTAGTATAAAAGTTTGAACTAGCCCATCCCCTAAAAAATGATTCTGTATGGTATGTTATTGGAAAATAAGCTTGGGGTATAGAAGATGATATACCTGTATCTTGTACAGGGTTTGGATCTGTTGAGGTATCTTGGGTAGCATGCCATTGAAAATCTCCACTTGCTGAAAAGTTAAAATCATAAAAGTTAGCATCTTGAGAACTAATAGCTGTTGAAGATTCTCCTGGAATTGTATAACATAAAGCTGTGCCAACTCCCTCAGGTGTTACATTAGTTCCTAACTGAATTCCAACAGACTCTAATTGGTATGTTTGAACACCGGTTAAAAGTTGCCCATTAATATCAATTGGATTATTAAATGCAAAAGTAACTTCATTTACAGTAGTAATAAATTCTGATATATTAATTCCATTATACGTTTCTAATGATAATTTTATATATAGTACACTGGAGCCATCATTCCAAAACCAAGCTTCTCCGGTATTTGGTTGTCTTGTTGGCTCTAAAAATTGTTGAGCAGTTAATACTTGAGTATTGTTATTACCATTAGCACTAAAGAAAATAGGAACATAAGTATATAAATCCGGGTTGATTTTGAAAAATGCACTACATATATCATTTATTCCAACTTCAATATTTGATCCACTAAACTCACCATTATAAAACTCTCTTTGATCCTCTCTTAAAATCGGAGCCGATCCTGAAAATGTTTCCCATCCTTCTTCCCAACTTTGTGTTAAAAAATATCTATTATCAGGCCCATTATCCAAAGTACCAGAAATATAAGTTTGCAATCCATTAAAAGGTTCAAATGAACCTCCTGTTCCTGATTTAAATACATAAATTGACGAACCACTAAAATCATATTGTGGATAATCGCTTGAACCCGTAGAATAATTTTTTGGTAAATTTGTTACAGATCCAGAATATTGTTCAAATGATGAAGATACTTGAGCCGGCCTTTGTCTATTTCTTTCTAGTAAATGTTGTTTTATTACAACACCCGAGGATAAACTTGTTCTTGCAGGGGTAAAATCTTCTATCATTTTGAATAATGAGTTATCAAAGAATTTTATTAACCTAACAAAATCAGTTACATCGTAATTAGTTATATATTTTTCAAAATAAGCATCTCTTAATAAATCTAAATCTGGGTAGCTTTTATCTGATGAAGATATAAGTCTTGGATCCCCGATATAATCTCCAATATTAAAATAACCCATTTGACCAATAATATCATCATTAATTTGATCTTGTGGTGAAAATGCTACTTCTAAGTAATTAATATTAGGAGTAAAACTTTCACTTACATAAGACATTTGTTGAATTGATCTATAACCTGATAAAGTATCACCTTCAGGTAAAATAAGAGCTTCAGTTTGGATTTTATCTGTTACCCTATTTCTCATTCCTGATGGAGTTTGGTCAAAATACAAATCTTCAACATTATTTAACCATGTAGGTTGTGATGTAAATGAAGCTGTGCTATGAGTGTCAAAAGATGAGGTTGTAACCCAAGAACCAGTAACTTTTGGATGAATAGAACTATAATATGATCCCGAAACATAAGTGTTATCTGATCCTGTACCCAATAAAGATCCTAAAGGTAATCTAAAAGCTAATTGGTTTGGTGCCGTGTTAGTTCCATTTCCTTCAAAAGAATAGGGATTCATCGTATAGTCAAAAAATACACTTTCACTTATAGTTTCAGCATAATATCTTATTTCTTGAAAAGATCCAGTAAAAGGAAAATAAAAAATACTATCAATTGGGAAATATTCATTTGGAATCCAATGTATTTTATTAGAACTTCCCCATTGAGATATATCGGCAGAAATTTCATCACTCCCTGTAAATCCTAAATTTTCTTCAATTTTATTAGCAGCAAGTAGTGTAAATGTACCATTACTAGGGTTAACACTAGATATATTTCTATTTACTTGTACTGACCACCAATCTCCATCCCAAAATGGTAAATACAATGAAGCATAATTTGTTGGGTTAGTATCAGCATTAGGCCAAAATTTTAAAGTACCATATTCTTTATATTTACTTTCAACTGAACCTGAGTATTCACCTGTAGTTAATAAATCTTCATTATATTCAATTGCCATCGCAACTTTACTTGTTGAATCTGTTAAGAAAAAAGATTGTGTTGTTGGTGTTTCTGATCCAGAAGGAATACCATTTGTTTTAAACCTAAATTGTATAGATCCTGGTCTTGAAGTAATTGGGGTGTCATTTGATGAAGAAAAAGCACTATTTAACGCAAATGAAGATGTAATTGATACACTAGTAGTATTAAGACCTAAATTATAAAAATCTTGTTTTAAATCCCAATCTTGAGAATTATTTCTATCTTTACCCCCAAATTCATTTATTCTTAAAATTGTATCAGGTATTCCATAAGAAGTAATTAATGATCTTAACCCGGCTATTGTACCTTTTGTTTTAAGTAAATAAGGTATATTATGGTAAATTCGTTTATATAAACGTTTATTAACATCATCTAATGGTATTATATCATTTGAGGCTGATACTGTTGAGTCTACATATTCATACCCAGAAGGTGTGTCAACTATACCACCAATTGATCCAGTCATGTATGGGAAGGGAAATGTACTACCAGAGGGGGTTAAACCTAAAAATGCAGTATATAAATCATCAGTATTAAAATTATTAGAATATAATTTTACACCAAAATCTCTAATAGCATCCGCTACCATATCTTTTGCAATACCATAATCTAAACGATTATCAGCATTAAATTTAGTAGTTATATTTTTAGTATAAAGCCATATATTATCATAATGTTGACCAACCATATCAACAAATAACTCATATTTTGCATTTTGTGGGTCACTTCTTAAATATTCAGGTATTGCATAATATAATGAGTTTGAATTGTTTTCATCATAATTAGAAGCAGTTACTGATTGTCCTCCAAAGTAAGCACTACTACCATCCGTGCTTCCTATCCAATTTAATACTTCATCACTACCTGTTGGGTATAAAGCATAAGGTGGTTCTGTATTCGATTTTGGGTATGAATATTGTGAACCACTATTAAAATATAAAAAATATTCGTAACCATCAAAATTATCTATAGTAGTAGATATTATTGATGAAAAAATAGCTTGGCTTGAGCTAAATACAGTTGAACCTGTAGTTGCTGATGTTATTTGATCTAATTGAGCACTGGCAGACTGAATTAGTCCTACTTTGTAATAAAAATTTTGTAATCTAGTATAAGCAGAAGAAAAATAAATAAAATCATTATAATCTTCATAATCTACACTTATTTCAATTTCTTTACGATTAATTAAACTATTAACCTGATTAAAAGATGATGTTAAATCTGATGATACTAATGTATTATAAGAAAAATCCATTCCTGGTGTTCCAGATTGTCCTTTAATGTTTAAATTATAATTTGGTCCTGATATATAAGAAAAATCATCAGGTGTAAATTCTAATGGAGGAAATGTTACATTATAAGATTGTGGAGTTGAAATTTGTTCTACTACAAAACATAATGATTTTAAATCAAATTCACTTGGGAGTGCTTCATATAATTTAATTAATATTGTAGGATTAGTTAAATCTTCTGCGTCTAATTCTATATTATTAGCAATAATTTGTTGATTATTACCAAAATTAAGTAAAAAATCTACAAAATATTCTGATGTATCTCTATATTCTATAAATTCTAAACTAGAACTTATTAATAATTCATTACTAATTACAGTACTATCTAATCTAATTTCTGTTCTATCCGAACTAATTTCACTAATATAAAATTGAGAATTTAAAGTAGAACCAAGTTGTGGTCTATAAAAATCATATGATATATAATAAGAACCCACATCAAATCCTAATCTTTCTAAATCATTTGATGGAGTTAATACTACATCACCCTTTGTAACTGAATAATTTGTAAATGGAACTTGGCTTGATATTTGATTTTGATTTTCATCATAAACATAAGCTTCTATATAATCAGTGGATCCAGAAAAAACAGTATCTAATTCATTAGAAACAATTAAGGTTTCATCTGAAGTAGAGTAATCTTGAAATTCAAAAGTATCTGGGGATACTGATTGTATTATTATTTGATTTTCTTCCATTTATTATTATTAATATGGGTTATTAGCCGCTCCTGGGTTATTATTAGATGTTGATAAATTAGCATTTCCACCAGCTGAATCTGGTATATTATTTGTTCCTAAACCTAATGACCCAGTATCTATTGTTATTCCAGATTCTAGTTCAACTACTTTTAGTTGTTCTACTAATAATTCTTCTCTTAACCCTGTTATTTCATTTTGTAAAGCTAAAATTTCTTCAGCTATTTGATCAAAATTAATATATTCACCACTACTTTTTACTAAAAATTCATGTGAATTAACATCCCCTTCAGGTGGTATATCATAAAAAATAGAATTATAATATCCAAAGAATTCTTCAACACTTAGTTGGTTTTCTGCACTAGCACTAACACTAGCTACCCCTAATTGAGAAAAATTAGTATTAATTACTTGTTCATATTGAGCTTTATTAAAAACCTCTTTTTGTAAATCAACGTTTTTTGTTTGTGCCATAATTAACCATTAACAACTTTAAAATAATATTGATCATCTTTTACTATAGTATTTCCATTTACAGTAGTTTGGATTAATATTTCATAATATCTTTCAGGTTCTAAACCATTCATATATACTGTAAAATAACTACCAGAATTATCACAACTTATTTGTGTGAATTCTGAATCAAAATCAATTACAAATTCATTTGTATCTAAATCTTTTATAGCATAATATGATGCGGGGGGTAATGCAAAATTAGTAGTATAGGAAGAACCAGTTTGGAATGTTCTAACTGGGAATTCTGGTCTACAATTTATTCTAAAATTATTAATACTTTCACTATAAAATACCCCTTGATTATTATCAATAGCTAGATATAAATCTGGTGTATTAATTATAGATAACGTTGTATTATAATCAAAATCCCTCCATTTAATTTCTAAAATTGGTGGGTATATTGTATTTGTATCTACTGAGTAGAATTGCATTTTTGGTTGTATAGCTAAATTAGAAGAAAACTCAATACTACCTGTCCATTTTAAAATAAACCCATTATTTTCTATTTCAGTATAAGTACCAGGTATATTATATGAACTAGAGTACCATGTTTTAACTATATCAGTAACATCTACATTAATATCTTTTTCAGTTCTTAAATTAAAAGATTGAGAATATTTTAAATTTAATGTAGTATCAGCTGAAGCTGTATACCAATTACATCCTCCAGGAGATGCCGTTGTAAAAGATCCTGTTACATTTTCTGTAAAATTTTCTGTTAGCCAAGGATCTGATCCTTCATTTGATCTATATAACCAACTTACTCCATTGGTAGTAGGGGGATTATCTAAAAATTCTCCACTACCATTATTCCAAGATCCAGATACAGGATATATATTTAATTCTGATTCCATCACTATACCACTTGCATCCGCTATAAATGTTTTTAAACTTGCTGAGATATTTGTTGATCCCGTGTTTAATGTATCTATAACATCATTAATTTGTGATTGGTCAAATTGTATTATAGGTCTAGCTACCATTGGTGCTGTTACTGTATTAGGATAAGTGCTTGATACTTCTAATATAGCGTCTATACCAGTATTTGTGTTGGGGTATCCTGAGTATAATGTTGCGTCTTGTAATGGAAAAATTTTATATACTGCCATTTTTTATATTTTAATAATTTCTACCTCCACCATTTGATGTGTTTCCTCCACCTTGTCCTACTGTAACAACTCTACCTATAATATCTGTATTTGGATATTTTACTTCAAATATCATAGGATCAATTGAAGGAAATATAGTTCCATTTTGTAATGCTCCACTAACATCATATGCATATTGTGAATACCCAGATAATGTTCCAGCTTTATTACTAATTGTTATATTATTTACTGTTTGTACTCCATCTATATTATCTAATATAACACTAATATCTCTTAGTATTATAGGT
>TARA_Y100000385_G_scaffold290755_1_pt1 | contig 13348 bp, 11 predicted proteins | sample TARA_Y100000385 | Tara Oceans TARA_Y100000385 (sample SAMEA2620980) | marine metagenome | biome: marine biome (ENVO:00000447); feature: surface water layer (ENVO:00002042); material: "saline water (ENVO:00002010), including plankton (ENVO:xxxxxxxx)" | depth 5 m
AGTATAATATTTATCACAATTAGGTCCTATAAATCAGATAAAGAAGTAAATACTAGATATTCCAGCACCAATAATAAATTTATTTAGTTTTGATATTCTTGTATAATCTTCCACTTTTTTAGCTTTGTAGATCAAAATATTCAGAATAAAAAGGGGGAGTATAAGCAGGGAAAAAGCATATATAAGCACATGTATCTGCGTATTAAATTTTGAAAAGATAATTGATATGATAACGCAAATCGATGTAATTGAGAGCCATTTGACAAACTCTTTTGTTTTTTCAATGCCCCATTGATTAGGTAAAGAGCGCTTTTTAAATTTTTTATCTGCTTCCATGCTAATAAAATCTTTGATGATTTCATGCATTAAACTGCAAATAAATGCAAAGAATGCATATATAAATATTAGAATTAGTGTGTATTGGCTTTCTTCAATTTGGTATTTGGGATATATTTCAAATGCGGGAATAGCCGCCACAAAAATTGCAGATAATAGTGCGACAATTAAATTTCTTACTATGCCTTTTTTTTGGAGTCTTAAATTATATTCCCATAGTAAGTATGCCGAGAAGACCAAAATGATACCTAATCCGATTGATCCTACATTTGATGCAATTATAAATCCTAATATGACCCCCGAAGTAGTTAAAATCATATGAATCAATAGCGCTATCCTTCTTAAAATACTTCTGCCCACTAATGCTTTTTCATTTTCAGTATCCACTTGAATGTCAAAATAATCGTTGATTACGTAGCCTCCAGCTGCAATCATTAGAATACTAGCTAGAAGAAGGCTAAATTGTAGATCCCCTAATACATTAAATTTTCCATAAACTGGGATGATTAAACTATATCTTATCAAGAACTGTATCAGTGCCATGACCAGTAAGTTTTCAATTCGGATAAGTTTTAAATATTTCATTATCTATACACTTAGCTGACTAATTTATATAGATTTAATTGAGCTTTCCTTATGCCAATGACCTTGTATTTTTAAGGTCTGTTCAATAACGTCTCTCGCACACCCTTGCCCACCTTTTTTGTATGAGATATATTCCGAGATGTTTTTTATTTCTTGAACAGCATCATCAGGGCATGTAGGAAGTCCTACTTTTTTCAAGACATCGAAATCAGGTAAGTCATCGCCCATATATAAAATATGATCAGGATCTAGACCGTACAGGTCAATAAGTTCTTGTAGAGCCATAACTTTATCTGCACAAGCCATGTATACATCGTGAATACCAAGCTTATTCATTCTATCTTTTACTGATGAGGAATTTCCTCCAGTAATAAGCGCTACAATATAAGATTTCTTTACGGCTAACTGCATCGCATATCCGTCGCGAGTACTCATTTTTCTTACCTGCTCTCCACCCGGAAGAAGTGTAATACTTCCGTCGGTCAACACTCCATCGCAATCAAAAACAAAAGCTTTAATTTTTTTGAGTTTAACTTTGTAATTCATTTTTTATTTTCAGCTCTTAATTTTTCAGTAAGCATTTTATAAATATCGTAATAATTTCCATTATTCAAATCATTCAGGTGAGTGTCAATACTTGTTTGGTCGTCTCTGATTGCCGGACCAGTTTGAGATTCTTTTGGAGAATGGTAAATAATTTTATTAGCCGTCTCTAAAATTAGAGGTTTAAGTATATCAAAAGAAATATTATCTACACTTAATATTTCTTCAGAGATAGAATACATGTAATTACTAAAATTGTTAGCAAAAACCGCAGCTAGATGAAGAGTTTTTCTTTGCTCAGAACTTATTTCATGTACGCTAATACTAAGAGTCTTTGCAAGTTTAATTAGAGTTTTTTTGTCATTTTCGTGATTTGCCTCCACACAAAAAGGAATGCCCTTAAAATCAATTTCTTTGCCTTTAGAAAAAGTTTGAAGTGGGTAAAAAACTCCTCGCCGATCTTGGGGAATTAAATCTTGGTGGACCGCACCAGATGTGTGGACAACAAGATTGTTTTCTATGGGTAATGAATTGGCAATTTCGGCAATAGATTTGTCGCTTATGCATAGTATGTAAAGATCAGCATTGCGATTTATGTTTTCAAGTTTAGAGGTGAAATCACATTGTAGTATTTTGGATAAAGCTTCTGCTTTTTTTTCAGTGCGATTATATATTTGAAGAATATTTTGACCTTTTTTTTGAAACTCTTTTGATAAGTGCCATGCTAGATTTCCGGCACCCAAAACGACGATATTTATTCTATTGCTATTCAAGAACAAGAAATTTCTTTCGTTGATTAAATAATTGAATCATTGCCATTCCTGTTCCCAAAGCCATTATTACCATTCCCATCCATAGTAAATTAATGTATGGGAAAATAATAGCTTTCATGACAATAAAAGGTTTGTCATTTTCAATATGCTCATATGCCTTAATTTGAATACTTCCAGCATCAGGATTTACCTCGCTAAAAAGAAATTTATATTTCAAATCTCCATCATTCAAAAAAGCTGGAAATGATTGTGCTACGTTATTCTTGACTGCGTAAATAGCTTCCCCTGAAATAAAATCACCTTGCATATTTTGCATTTTTATTTTAGCAATTAGCATGACATCTAAAGCTTTATCACTTTTTATATTTGTATTAGCATTGACCATCAGACTATCCAGAAAAAAGAAATGTTTGCTATATACTACAGAATCTCCCTGCTTCAAATTAATAATACTTTCATGATGATAGGGATCCTCTTCGTTGTGCTTTTCTACATCGGCATATGTGAGATGTGTGTATACATCAAAAAGAGCAAAATGCTCTGTAGAGGGCTCAGCAACATTTCCCATAATTTCATTTAATTGAATAAATGGAAAGAGAGTAAATTGATAAGTAAAAGTGCCGTTTTCTTCAAGTTTAAAATACTCCACCTCATAAGTTTTATTAATACCAATTAATGTATCAGAATTGTAACAGACAAAATAGCTACCCATTGCAGTGGTGTCTCCTTTCTCTAGGAGAATATTTTCATTGCTCGGAAAGTCTTGTGCGATAAATTCTTTGTTTTTCGAGATGATATTTTTGTTGGCATTACTGAGTAGGGCTCCCATAATAACTAGGGCAAATCCTAAATGTGCTACTGAGGCACCAGAAACCTTTAATTTACCTTTAAGGATGGTTCTGATATAGTCCAAATTTGATAACGCTGCAAACAAGGTAGCCCAAAGTAAAAAGAGATATAGGGGAGGAGACATTTTTACAGTATACGATACAAGAAATGTAAGTGCGGCTGAACTTACCAAACTAAAAGAAATTTGAGTAAAGAATTTTTTTAGATCAGTTTTTCCATAGCGAAGGAATTGGACTCCTCCCATGAGAAAGATTATTAAAATAGCCAGAGGAGTCTGCCATGAATTATAAAGATCTATCGAATCTAGTGGAGGAGCCATTTGAGTGCCAAAGACTTTATTTATTACAGGTAATGAAGTAAACCAAGTAATTTGAAAAGCCGAAACAAATAACAATATCGAAGCAATAAACATCCAAAATTCCCTAGATGAAATATCTTCTTCTATCTTGGATTTTGGAATTTCCTTAATTCTTTTAAAGAAAAGAATCCAAGGCAAGACCAAAAAGATCATTAAGAAGACAAATAATTGGTAATCCAGACCTCCCGCGAAGGCATGTACCGAGGTGTCTCCCAGGACTCCACTTCGAGTCAGGTATGTAGAATAGACGATTAGAATAAAAGCAAGTAAAGTAGCAACAAAAGTAGAGCGAAGAGAAGATTTTTTTGCTCGATACATGAGCATTAGGTGTGCAGCAGAAATTAAAATAATCCATGGAACTAAGGAAGAGTTTTCTACTGGATCCCATGCCCAAAATCCGCCGAATGACAATGATTCATATGCCCATGCTCCACCCATCAGAATTCCAGTTCCTAGAACCATAATTGCAGCATAAGTCCAGGGTAAAGCTTCCCGGATCCATGAGCCGTATTGCCTTTTCCATAATCCAGATAGAGCATAACAAAATGGAATCATTGTGAGTGAAAAACCAAGAAAGAGAACCGGCGGATGGATAACCATCCAATAGTTCTGGAGCAGAGGGTTTAATCCTCTTCCATCCATAAATTGTGGCACGATTTCCAAATAATTAGCCATCAGAGTCCAGGGCAAACTAATATTTTCTTCTAATTGGCGAACCAATATGAATGGACTAGTTCCAAGTTTTACTCCAAAAATTTCTATCCCTAAAATCATCGAACTCAAGAAGACTTGGATAGCAGATATAATAGCCATTATGGGGCTTTCCCATGATTTGGATATTTTTATTAGAACTGCCCCAGCAAAAATGTTCCAGAAAATCCATAGCAAAAAACTCCCCTCTTGACCTTCCCAGAAACAGGAGACCATATATTCTATTGGCAGACTGAGAGAAGAATGTTCCCAGACATATTGGTATTCGAAATAATGATTATAAATCATGAAAAACATGCATGAAATTATTCCTAATACGGATAAACCGTGAACAAGGAAAGAGACTCGAGCGAGGGGAAGCCATTCTCTTTCTAGACCTTTGTTTTTTGAGGCTAAAAAAAATGAATAAGAAGCCAGTAAACTAGCTGCAAAGGAAATGCTTATAAAAGCCAGTCCTAATTGCCCCACAAATGTATGTTCTCCAATGTATTCAATCATATGTAAGGTAAGTAGTTTCTTCTTCTACAAGATGTTGATCTTCATTATATTTTGATGGACACTTCATTAAAATTGTCTGTGCTACAAAGCCATCAGATGAAGCGAAGCCAGTCATGGTAATTTTCTCTGAACGCTCAAAGTCTTGAGGTTTTGCATCATAATAAAATACCTTTCGTTGATTTGACATAGAATCCAAGGCGAAGAAAGTTAACTGATTCTCATAAGGGTCGTAAATTATTTCTTTTTCTTTGTTTAATTCTCCAATGACTGTAAACTCCTCGCCCATGAATTTTTCAGCTTCTATGAAAGTGACGTAGGTACTTGCATTAAAGGTTAGTGAAAGTATTATTCCAATAATGACAGCAACCAAGAGAATTAAAACGATTTCAGTTTTTTTCATTTATTTCTCTAGATTTTTTACTCTTTGATCCATCCGGTATAAATAAATCATTAAACCAATAAAAATAGTAGATAAAACAGCAACAACTACATATATTTTTCCATTGGAACGCATTATATCAGCCATTTCTACTTCTTGAGAAAAAGCAGAGCTGTAAAAGAAAAAACACAAAAGTGTCTTGGGTAGATAGAGTTTCATAATTAGTATTTTTCGTTGTTGATTTCAATTGATTTGATTCGGAATCGCAATTGAGAAATCCATATTCCCAGAAGAATCCATCCTAGTACTGCGGGATAAAAAACAAGGCGCATATTGCTATCTAGATCATAATTTCCAAACGCGGGATTTCCACCATTTCCTGGATGAAGGCTATCTGTCATTCTGGGAAGAATACCAATAAAAACAATCATCATAACAAATGCCAATATATTATAAATAGAAGATACTCTTGCTTTGGTATCTTCATTTTCGATACTATTTCTAAGAAGGAAATATGCCAGATAAATTAGCATAGTAACGGCTGTCCCATTTAATTTTGGATCATTAACCCAGAAAGTACCCCATGTAAATTGGGCCCAAATCATTCCTGTAGTCAAGCCAAGTAAACCGATAAACATTCCAGTAGAAGCATAGACTTCAGCTTTTAAATCTTTTTTGGCATCAAAACCATTGAGAAATTGCATGCTCTTAATCAATGATAAAAGCATTAGTATAATCATAGTAAACCACATGGTCACATGGAAGTATAAATTACGGATTGTTTCATTGAGGATTTCCATGTGGGGAACGGGCATCAGGAAACCGCCAATTATGCTGTATAAAACAAGTAAGATTCCAAGGATTTTCCACCAATATGATAGCATAAGAAATTGAGCTTTTAGTCCCTCCAAAGGTAGGGAAATAATAGGTATGAGAGTAACACGCTTACAATATTTAATAGGGCTAGAAACAAGATTTGGTTTCCAACAGATATGAATTTAGATTCTATCAAACAAAGCTGAGAAGTTTTAATTAAGTTTAACAACAATGGGAAAAGTAAAGGCATACTTAAAACGGCCATTAGACCTGCACTATTATTGGTTTTTGAGGCAATAGCGGCAACTAATGTAAGAATAGAAGCTAACGCAGCGCTCCCCAGAATAAGACAACCCAAAAAGGGTAGGAATGCCAATACTGGACTTCCTAAGAAGATGCTGTAAATTAAAAAACTACTTAAAGTTAATAGTATCAGTAATCCACTGTTGTAGAGTATTTTAGAAAGTATAATTGCATGTGGATTTACCAAGGTGTAATAAAAAAGGGCTTGTTGATTTAATTCTCTTTTGAAGCTATTTAAACTAGCATTCATAGCTGTAAATAAAACAATAATCCAAAATAGCGCAATCCAAGAACGGTCATCAATCCTTCCATCAAAGCATAGAAATGCAATATAACTAGTACACAGCACGTAGAGAATCATGCTATAAATAGCATATTTTTCGCGGCCATTTAATCGAATGTCTTTGATGACTAATTCTTTTACTAGTCTAAGCATATTGCAAATATAGTGATAAGCTTGTATCCATAAACGCGCTGAATGAATAATTTATTCTTGATTTAGTTTAAAAGATTCATTGAAAAAGCATTTAATTATTAATTTTGTGGAAAATTATTTAATGAGACTTTTAATAGCCTACATCTTGTTGTTTCCTTTTGCTCTATATGCACAGGTTCCCTCTTCAATAAATTTAAAGCCAGAAGCCCTGGTTTTTGGTTCTGTTTTAGACTCTTTGACTGGACAAGGAATGTCTTTTGCTACCATAAGTTTTATCAATACTCAGTCTAGCAGTACTATTACGGGAGGTATATGCGATGAGAAGGGCACCTTTTCTATCGAGAAGGTGCCAATAGGTTCTTACAAGCTTTTAATTGAATATATTGGCTATTCTCCAAAAATTATTCCTGAGATAAATGTCTTACCAAATCGAAAAGAGAGTCCCTCAAATATGGCATCTCTGACTATTGACATGGGTATCTTTTATCTTAACAGATCTGTAGAAGAACTTCAAGAGGTTGAATTGGTAGAGGAAAAAGCCATGGTTGTTCAAGGAATCGATAGGAAAATATTTAATGTTGATCAAGACATGACAAGTACTGGTGAATCTGCTATTGAATTAATGCAAAAACTTCCTTCAGTTCAGGTCGATGTGGATGGGAACTTAAGCCTGAGGGGATCTGAACAAGTCCGCCTTTATGTAGATGGAAAACCATCCATGTTAAGTGCATCAGACCTTCTAGAAACTCTCCCTTCATCCATGATTGAATCTGTTGAAATGATAACAAATCCTTCTGCAAAGTTCAGTCCAGAGGGGATGGCTGGAATTATAAATATTGTACTTAAGAAAAATCAAGATATCGGTCTTAATGGAAATTTAGCTCTGACTCTTAGTCATCCTAACAATAATACTTTTACAACAATCCTAAATAGACGAACTAAGAAACTAAATTTATCTGCCTCCTATAGTTTAATGGATCGATATGGGACAAGAGATTCGGAAAGTGAAAAACATACATATTTTTTAGAAGATACCTTTAACTTATACCAAGATAGTCGATCTGAGAATAGTAGAAAATCCCAAACATACAAAGCGGGGATTGATTATACACCTAACGATAAATCAGGATATAGTTTGAATGCTAAATATTCGCCCTCTGATAGATTGAATTATGATACTATTCATTATAATGAAACCAGTATTTTAACTATGAATGAGTATGATAGATTAACAAACTCTAGCAATTATCAGTCTAATTGGAACATAGATTTTAATGCAGATAGAGATTGGGACTCTGGCTTGCATGCAGATTTTAATATAAATCAATCTTTTAATACCAGAGAGAAGAATAATCTATTCACAGAAACTATTCTCAATGCGGATAGTTTTGAGCTTCTGTCCTCAAACTACCCTAGCTTTGAGCAAATTTCCACCTACAGAGAAGATAGTCAATTTCAAGCTAAATTAGATTTTGAATTTGGCCAAGATGATAATGGTAAATGGGAGTGGGGATTCAGTGCAAGAAGACGTTCTTTTGATCAAGATCAGTACAACAATGGTGACACTCTTTATATAGATAACTCAGCTTTAGAAAATCATTTTATTTTTGAAGATGAGGTATATGCCGCATATGTTAATTATGCTAAATCTTTTGGTCTTTGGTCATTTCAAGCGGGCTTACGCGCTGAAGAGTTCACTTCAGAATCTTATTTAGAAAATACTGATTCTTCCTATGTTTTAGATTATTTCAAACTCTATCCAAGTCTTTATCTGAATTATTCTGTGGATGAAAATTCTTCCATTCAAGTAAATTATTCTCGTCGAGTAAATCGTCCTCGTTTTAATTCTTTAAACCCTTTTCCTGAATATTCGGACCCTTTTAATTTGAGAATGGGAAATCCTTATTTACGACCAGAATTTGTGAACTCATTTGAGTTTGGTTATCAAAAGTTTGATAAAGGAAATACAATTAGTACCTCTATTTATGCAAAAGATGTACACGATTTGCAAAGACGTTTCATTACTGTGGACTCCAATAGTGTGTCTACTGTTACTTATTTAAATTTTCAAGGTTCCTTTGATATTGGTTTGGAATTTGTGTGGTCAAAAAAAGTGAGTAAAGTATTTAATTTCATGTTGAGCAGTAATGTTTATTTTAGAAAGACAGATGCAACTAATCTCTCGACTGATTTTGACCCTACTGTTATAGGAATGAGTGGTAACTTTAACTTCAGTTGGCAAAATAATGGTCATAAGATCCAGTATTCTGGTTGGGGAATGCCGGGAAGAAATGTAGGCCAAGGAAAAATGCTAACCATGTTTAGTTCAGATTTAGCTTATAGCCACCCTATTTTTTCTGAAATGGGAAAGATGACTATTAAGGTAAGTGATTTATTCAATACAAGAGCTTTTGGAATTGAGTCCTATGGATCGTCTTTTGACCAGTCATTTTATAGTAAACGATTGAGTAGATATTTGAGTCTCACACTTAGTTATAAGTTTGGAGAACAAAGTAAGAGAAGAAATATTAGACGCGGAAATTATCAAGGTACAGATGCCGAGGATATGGGTGGAGGATTTTATTAGTAAGTAAGTTTTTTAATTTCCGATTTGATTTTAATTTATTAACGAATTATTTTTTTGAAAACTTTTAAGATGAAGAAAAGTGTTTTTTTATTGGTGATTATGGTTTACGGTCTTTCATATGCACAATCTAGCTATTCATTAAGTGGTTTTGTTAGTGATCTATCAAACTCAGAGGAACTTATTGGAGCTAATATCTCTTGTGATTCTTTAGGAATTGGAGTTACAACAAATGCTTATGGCTTTTATTCATTAACTATTCCATCTGGAACTCATTCCTTACGTTTTTCTTTCATAGGATACCAAGACAAAATTTTATCTTCCTCCCAAGCCATAAATAATAGATTAGATGTAGCTCTGGAAACTTATGCCGAAGAACTTCTTGAAATAGTTCTCGAGGACGAAGCACTTCAAAATGTTCGCTCTATAGAGATGAGTGTAAATAAGTTGGAAACTAAAGCGGTTAAGAAGCTCGCTGCTGTTGCTGGTGAAGTTGATATTATTAAAAGCATTCAATTGCTTCCTGGAGTAACTAGTGTTGGAGAAGGTGCTAATGGATTTAATGTTCGAGGGGGAGCATCAGATCAAAATTTGGTTCTTTTAGATGAAATGACATTGTACAATTCTTCTCATTTGTTTGGTTTCTTTTCTGTTTTTAATGCAGATGCAATTAAAGATATGAAGCTATATAAAGGGGGTATTCCAGCCGAATATGGATCTCGAGTTTCTTCTGTTTTAGATGTTCGTCAAAAAGAAGGTAACTCCAATTTTAGAGAAGTATCTGGTGGAATTGGGCTAATTTCTAGCCGTTTTATGGTTGAAGGTCCTATGTGGGAAAGAAGTTCTTTTATGGTTGCTGGAAGGCGCTCGTATGGAGACATATTTTTGGCTTTATCTAGCGATTCAACACTCAATAGCAATAAACTTTATTTTTATGATTTAAATATGAAGTTTAATTCATGGTTAGGTAAAAAAGACCGAATCTTTCTTTCTTCATATTTAGGTAGAGATGCATTTAAGTTTGGGGGTTTATTTGGTGCTTCATGGGGTAATGAGACAATTAATTTACGTTGGTTACATCTTTTTTCAGATAGAACAGTTGCCAATTTATCCTACAATTACAATGACTATGATTATTTAATTTCTATCCTACCAGATGGTTTCGAGTTTGATTGGGAATCTCAAATCAAAAACCATCAATTGAAATATGATATTTCTTATTATTTAAATAATTCGCATCAAATAAAAGCGGGTGTTTCATTAAACAGTTTCCACTTTATACCAGGACTTATAAAACCAGCTTCAGATACTTCAGCGATTGCTTCATTTGAAATGCGTGATAAATTTGCATATGAATCTGCATTATTTGCTCAAGATGAATGGAAAATATCTGAGAGATTTTTAGTAAAAGCCGGATTAAGATGGACTTCTTTTTATCGAGTTGGAACTGATACAATTCTCTCGTATGAAAATGATCCGATGACTTACGATTCCTCTTTGGGACAATATTTAGATGGAACGGTCGTTGACTCTTTTTTTTATGGTCCGAACGAATTGATTAAATCCTATTCTAACTTTGAACCGAGACTTTCTTTACGCTATCAGTTGGATGAATTTAATTCAGTAAAAGCTAGCTACCAAAAAATCAATCAATATATGCATCTGATTACCAACGCAAGTTCACCAACTCCACTAGATATCTGGGCTCCATCTGGGCCTTTCATAAAACCTTTGTCTGCTCAACAGTTTGCTTTAGGTTATTTTGTAAGTTCTTCTGATAAAAAATGGGATTGGACCTCAGAAGTGTATTATAAGAGTCTTGATAATGTTATTGATTATGTGGACGCGGCTGACCTTGAATTTAATAATCATCTAGAGACTGAAATACTTTATGGAAAAGGTCGCTCTTATGGTTTGGAATTGATGCTGGAGAAAAATGCTGGACGAATTAGGGGTTGGATCGCTTATACCTTTGCCAGAACTGAAAGTTTAATTGCAGGAGATAATGAACTGGAACCTGGTATAAATAACAGCGATTGGTATCCTAATCCTCAAGACAAGACTCATGATTTATCTGCTGTAGCTTTTTATGATTTGAATGACAAATGGTCATTTTCTACAAATTTTGTTTTTGCTACTGGAATACCTACAAATTATCCAGTTGCTAAATATCAATTTGAAGGGATTGTTATTCCAGAATATTCTAGAGCTCGAAATCAAGATCGTTTGCCCAATTATCATAGACTTGATATAGCTGCAACTTTTCAACCCAAAGGAAATGATTCTAGAGAATGGGTGTTTAGCATTTACAATGTATATAACCGCAGAAATGCTTCTTCTCTCTATTTTAGAGAAGCTCTTGACAATGACGGCGAGACAGAAGCTGTTCAATTATCAATTTTTCCAATTTTACCAAGTGTTTCATATAATTTTAAATTCTAATGAGAAATTTTTTCAGTTGCCTATTTACTCTTCTTGTATTTGTTTCCTGTGAAACTGTTGTGCAAGTAAATCTTCAACAAGGTCCTAAGAGACTTGTTTCAGAATCATATTTAGAGTTTTCAGAAATTACAGGATCTGGTTCAGCTCGCGTCTATTTGACTGAAACTAGCCCATTTTATGGAGATAGCAACCCTATTCCTATATCTGGTGCTCAGATTACTATCAATGATTCTTATATTCTTGTAGAGGACGCAGATTCATTAGGATTTTATGTTTCTGAGCTTCCAATTCCTTATCTAGGTGAAACCTCTTTTGTTTTGGATATTCAAGCAGAAATAGATGGTTTGGAAGGTCATTGGACTGCTACTGATCAGTTCACAAATCTTCCTCCAATAGACGACTTTTATTATACATACAATAGTCAGCAGAGCCTTTTTCAAGATCCAGGATATTTTGTCAATGTAATGTTTACCGACCCCACAGATGAGGTTAATTTTTATCATTTTTCAGTTGAAATAAATGATTCCTTAAGTTTTGAATTGACTCCAGGGACTAAACGTTCCTCTATTCTAAAGGATGAATTCATAAATGGACAATTAGTTCTATTTCCTGTAAATGACACTCCACTCAAGTTAGGGGACCATCTAAAATGGACTGTATCATCCATGTCTGAATATACTTATAATTATTACTTTAATATGTATACACTTTTGACAGAAACCTCTGGTGTTGGTGCTGCTTCTCCATTTCCACTTCAAGGGAATATTAGTTCAATGAATGATAATTTCGATAATGCTCTAGGTATCTTTCAGGTACGTAGTACCTCAATAAGAGAGATTACCATTGAAAACTAGCGCACAAGTTGAACCACTCCATTCATAGATTGGTAATTTCCAGTATTAGTCTGTAAATTAATAATCCAAAAATAAACTCCGTTAGGACAAGGTTTTGAGAAATGATTTCCATCCCAACCTTTTTCGACCTCACTACTAAAATATAACTCTGAGCCCCATCGATTGAAAATGCGAATATTAGCGGCCGTAATATATTCGTATTCGATTGGTGTAAACAAGTCATTTATATAATCTTGATTTGGTGTAAAAATATTGGGCATTATAATACTTTCACAATTCTCTCTAGGGTAGACGTTAAAATTAATGTCTTGCATGCAATCATTTTCATCTGTGATTTGAAGAGTATATTCTCCAGCATCTGAGATAAATATTGCAGAATTAGTCCTTCCATTTGACCATTCATACTCAGAGAATAAATAATTATCATCTAATTCTAGTCTTATTTGTTGCCCAAAGCAAATATAATGAAGCAATTCTGCTTCTGGAACTATATAATCAAATACATCTATTGAAACCGAACTCTGTTCAACGCAGAATCCAAAAGGAGTATAGGTGATTTGATTTGTCCCAAGAATTGCCTCAGTTGGGTTAAAAATTCCATCTTGAGTATTAGTGATTCCTGTTCCAGTCCAGGTTCCGATTCCAGGTAGTCCTTCTAATTGAATTTCAGATTCGTTTATGCACATCGAAGATGGTTCTGAGATAAAAGAACTTAATTCCTGTACAATAGAAATGTTTTGGCTGTTTTGGTCACCACAAATACCTTCAATAGTATATGTAATGGAGTGAATACCTGGACCTGCGTTAAAAGGGCTAAATAATCCTGTTAGCTCATTTTGAATACCTGGTCCCGACCAAATTCCTCCGGGATCTACTGCACC
>TARA_Y100000385_G_scaffold133014_1_pt1 | contig 13331 bp, 9 predicted proteins | sample TARA_Y100000385 | Tara Oceans TARA_Y100000385 (sample SAMEA2620980) | marine metagenome | biome: marine biome (ENVO:00000447); feature: surface water layer (ENVO:00002042); material: "saline water (ENVO:00002010), including plankton (ENVO:xxxxxxxx)" | depth 5 m
AACGGTGGAAGTGGAGGACGGGTTCAAGTTGCCCACGCGAGCAGTACAGCGATCAAAGGGGTCATTGATCGTCAGAATTGTTACAGGAAAGCGGCGAATTTGGGTGAGTTAACCAACGATTCTGCTTTGCAGAATCGGGCCCAAGAGTGGGTGGATTATTTGAAAGATCACGAAGGTTGCACCATGAGACACCCCGAAAACGAGACTGAAAGACAGAAATACCTTGATGACCATGGCGGTGCAAACGTGGATGGACAGAACATAGCGTGGCAAAGTGGCACACGACCCGTTTCCATGCAGGGGGCATCGGCATTTGACTGGGCCGCGGATGGATGGTACAATGAATGTGACGGATACAAGAGTAATGGGTGGAATAAAAATCCAGGCCCGAATCCCGAGACTGGTCATTATACGCAACTGATGTGGAGAAATGCCACGAAGATCGGCTGTGGAGCTGCAAGTTGTGGTGGTAATACTGCGTTAGTGAATTGCAACTATGGGACGGACAATATAAGCGGCGGTGCGGGCAACTTGAACCCGCCCTCCACCGGAGGCCAATTCGATACATCGATTGCTCCCATCAAGTGTGGAGTCAATTGCAATACTGGTCAAACTGCGGAAGCCTCATTAGATTCCCCTGGAGACGTCGTAGTCCGCACCGGCAAATCATTGGCGGTAAGGGGGTAATCCTAATCACGAGTGGTTTTTACGTAGGTAACTTAGAATCTCCCACAGGACCTTACAGTCGAATTCGTTGTACTTCACAATGTCTTTCATTTTTTCTGACGCATCTACATCTTTATCGGACTGATAGACTTTCCACGCCTTGATCATTGCGCTCAGTCCATTATCACAAGAGCTGTCTAAAGTGCCTTTGATCATGCCGTGTTTTTGCATGGCCTTGCTGACGCTTTTGAGCCCGTATTTGAAGCAATCTTTAATGACGATTGGTTCCGACTGAAAGACTTGGGATAGGTCAGCCCACTCTTTGACTTGCCAATCGTCGGATATGTGATCCTTTCTCTCGATATCAGAATCATCAGTGATATCGAACTGTCTGTTCTCCGCAGCCCGCCAGAATTTTTCATCTGCGACCCAGTGGTAGATCTTGGGGTAACTCCGGTCAGCGACGAACTGGGCAAATTCATCCATGATGCGATACTCTTCCAAGAGTGTCGGCTGTGTGCATGTGAAGTTTTTGTAAACCCACCTGCCTTCTTCCTCATACCCTACACCTATCATGAATATCATGTTAGTGTGGTTTTGGGCTGGAAGACTGGTGAAGTCATCAAACATATCCCCAAAGGTCTCGAAGTCTACAAATAGCTCATTACCCGGGATTTTCCAATCATGTAGGTTATTTTGGATTCTTGAGGGGCGGATCTTGTCTTTCTTCTGGCGATTTATGGATATGATCGCATCAATCACCGGTGCGCGCACTCCCCGTAGCCCCATCGATGCAGTCGTGCAGGATTTATCGCGCCAACTGAAGATCTGTTTGTCAACCGCGTTTTTCCTATGCCTAACACCGACGTGCCATATCTTTGTCATTTCACCGATGTTATCGGCTATTTTTTCTTTTTCACCGTTCCAAATCCCGGAGTCAACGCACATGTTTGGGTAAAGCTCCTCCCGAGTCGGGGGGTTGGTTGTCCATTTCTCTGAGTCGGTCTTCACGTCTCGGACCCATTTTATCGCATCGGCTGTCCTTTGCTTGTATTGCATATCGATATCGTCGTAATCGATTTTTCCTAGTTTCCCTAGACAGCTATTGTTTGATTGAGAGACTCCATTCTTGGTACAGCGCCATCGGCGACCCATAAGAAACGCGTAAGGAGCGGTATACCCCTGTATCTCACCGACAAGTTCAGTGTATACAAGACACTGCGCCTTGTACGCTGGCATACTACCCGAGTTGACAAGATGGGTGGCGTCTGCGCGCAAAGGGAGTGTAGTAAACTTGATATCAATTACGACGTAGTGATAGTTGGACTTGAGTTTGGGAGCTGGTACATTCTTCTCTATGTCCGAGATCGGGTTATCCTCTACCAGATCGCAAAGATAATCGCTACGGACGAGCAGATCAATAATACCCCGAGTGTTTGTCCGTGTGCTTTGGACTGGCGCAGAATGAATGATTGGGGCTCCTTCAAGCATGAGTTGGTGAGTACGAGATATACCCTCTGTGGTGATTGATGGGGATACCGTGACAACAGAAAACAGGTTTTGGTTGATATACTCAACTAGCTTTTCCTCGAACTCCACCCCTCGTTTCATAATGAACGTATCAAAGCCGTTCGCGTTGAGGTAAGCAGGGGAGTGTCGGGTGCTGGATCGATTCCGTTGTTTTAGCCAATCGACCAAGGGATCTCCGACCATGTAATTGTACAAGTGAGTTGGAGAGACCATGATCTGGCTTGTATCGGTGCCGACCAAGCGTGGACGCTTGGAACGCGTGTTCTGGCTTACGCAGTCTAGTAGTCTCTTCATTTTGTTTCGTGCTGTTGATTCTTTAGACTATCGTTACGCGGCTTAAGGATACTGCTTTAACAGCTTAAATAATGGAATCGCTGACATGGGACGAATTTGACGCAAAACTTCTTAGTCTTGATTCAAAAATCATGCACAAAGTATGGTTCGACACAATCACCAACAAGCAAAATGCGGATAGAATACGTAAGGACTGTAGCAAGTACGAAGAGACGTGGAGAAACAAGAACCCTGATTGGTTCCACGTCGTGTGGGATACGCGAAGAAGTAGAGAACTTGTTAGGACCTGTTATCCACAGCACATGGAACTGTATGATGGATACCGCTGGGAGATCCAGCGGTGCGATGCTGTGCGATATTTTTTCCTACACAGGTATGGCGGTCTTTATTCGGATATGGACTATGTTTGTCATAAGCCTTGGACTGATGTTGTAGCTGAGTATCCAAACAATCTTTACCTTGTCGAAACGCCGAACAAAATGAGTGATGCCCTCCATGTATCTAACTCTCTGATGTTCTCGTCGGTTCGCAATCACACCTTCTGGAACCGGCTTTTCATCGAAATGGAGAGATGGAAAGAAGTACCGGTCTATTATAGCCGTCACCTAGAAATAATGTACACGACCGGACCTGGAATTTTGAACAAGACATTCAACAACTATAGAAGATTTGACAAACTCAGTAGTTATCCAGCTAAGCTTTTTCACCCATACGGGATAACGGCAGAAAACCTTGGTGTGGAAAGAGCTACTGGGTACTACGCCGTTCACATCGGTAAAGGGTCTTGGGAGGGGCAAGATAGCAAGCTTGCGCTTTTTGTTTACTTGCATTGGAGGATTCTACTTTATATCATTCTCGTGATGCTGCTACCCTGGTTAATAAGATGGATTGTACTACGTGCCTGGGGAAGGTCTTGAACACGCTCATGTTCGACGGAGGCTTTGCTTACATTTCATGAGTTTACGGGAAAGGATGGCCACCAACGCTATGCCTATCAATAGGCCTATCCCGACAATGACGTATATGAAGGTTTGGTCGGGTAGAATACACTTCACACATACGTCCTGGATGGAGCTAGGACCCTTGCTTTTTTGAACTCCCAGTTCAAAACCTTCCACATCGACCCTTTTGTTTGTACCCATATGCAACAGATAGTAATCCGTCTGTACATCGATTGGAAAGGCCTCTTCGACAAGTGCTTTACAGGCTGCGTTGGAGACAATATAAAAATGCGCACCCTTTATCAAATCGGGTTTTGTGTTCTCGTTGTACGCAATGGTACCTAAGTAGAGTGAATTAGGTCTTGAGAGAACACGTTCTATTTCGGTCTGTTCGCGCTCCGTGATAGGATTCAGATAAAGATCTTCCTCTGCAATGGCCATGTAAGGAAGATCTAGTTCAACACACATATTCCATAGTGCGTGGTGGCTCATGGTACAACCAATAGCCCCAAGACCAGGTATACCTGAGTGTTGCGTTCGTGTACTTACAAGGTCGTTGTATGTGCGTATCGTGATCATCCTCGCATCCAGTAAATCCTTGGGTCGGAACTCGTGGCCTTTAATGGCTTCGAAATGGTTAATATCCTTGAACCCTCTATCTAGTAGATGTTTCACGAGGGTGTGTGAAAGCTTGAAACTGATGTAATACACAGGTATGTCGAAAAGATTCACCATTTATATTACATCAAGATTTTAAATGAACCCAAGTTAGACGGTACCGATGGGGGACTCGTTATCTGGTCCAGCAGGGCGGATTCGTATCACAACCATGTCCTGACTAAGCTGTATGGTAATTGGCGAGGGCTTTTCAAGGTCTAAGTACAGCACGTCTGGTGGCCGTGACACCTCTGCGAACCCAAAACGTGCGATCGCGGTTTTCAGGATATTGTAGCGGGCTTGCGTTAACTGTAAGAGAACGGATGAGGGTTCGACGCGGACGATAAGCTCACCGGATGTCTTTAGTGACTGCTTTGGGTGAAGGACCACACATGCATATAACTGCATTCTCGTTTCTCTGTCTCGGCGACTGGTTTGCAGAGTGTTGACTATCTGAAGATATTCGTTGTCAGACAGTTTCTCCTTGATGTCATCCATTATCTCCATTGCCTGCTCTAAAGGGTCTTGTTGTGATTTCTCCATTTACTCTAGCATGTAGCCTACTTTAAGCCCTTAATATCTAGCTTCCGGTGGTAGGTAATCTAGGCCAAGATAGTTAACGATTTCGGCCTCAGTGTAGACAGGAACTCGTGTACCGTTTTTGTAAAATAGACCGTGTTGGTTCAATATGTATCCTTTTCTCTTGGCGACAGCACGTACCCTAATCACGTAACTCTGGCTACCGGTGAAGTATAGTAACCCGCTACCCCATTCATTCTCCGGTAGAAACTCGATGTCTACGCGAAAGATTCCTTTATCCTTCCCAGCACTCGGGCAGTGGGCCACCCCCATGAACTTCTCTGTTCGTTGCCCCGTCCCGTCCACTATTACGTCCCACTTCACCAGGGCCTGTACGGCTTGCAGCAGAGAGAACTTATTGCTTGTGAGTAGACAATCCATATCACCAGATTGTTTGCCGCCACGCCTGAAGGAACCTGCGATCTCCAAGTTGAAGGAGTTGCGACCAAACTCGTGTGATAGTATCACAATGATTACGTATTTCATGGCTCTGATTTCATCTCTTGGTATAGGCTTTTGAAGTTGTTCGTAGTATTTCAGACCCAGTCTCTGGTCTTTGGTCAGAAGATCCTGGTGATCCTTTAGATCCTGTATGCTTCGGATTCCGCTGTCGTAAAGTTTCTTCGCGCTGGCATCGGCAATATTCCACACTGACTTGAGTAGTGCAATGACTTGTTCTCGTTCGTTCTTCGGTTCGGGCTTTGGTTGTGATGCTAAGATGTCTTCGACTTGTCGGATCCTGCCAGTATCGATGTACTGTTTGATCTTTTCGCGGGATTTTTTTCCTATGCCGTCACCGAGCGGCACCTGTGAGATCTCTGTGATTTTCCCATTTCCGCCCTTAGTCTTGAGGTTGTGTTGTATCTGTTTAATCCTGATAATAACGTTATCATACGCCCTCGCTCTGATCGTATCCTTGTTTTCTCGGTAGTAGTTGGCTAGAACTCGGAAACTTTCTATTAGATTTCCATTTGGGTCCTCGTATGAGCTCATTTATTATATGATCAGTAACTTGCATTTCGTTTAAAAAAATGTTTGGTGTATATAAATGTTCAGCGATGATGACCTTAGGGACATGCTACGGTACATCGACATGTACCATACTTCAACAATCCCAACCAGACGCGGTAGGGCCATAGAGTTTTTGACATCGAAACTGGACACTAAATTTCCGGGTATCACCAAAGACAGTGTAACCAAATTCGTGACCGAACTGGGTCCTGAACTCTCCACATTGTCACCAAAGCACTTTGCGATGTTCCAGGTCGACGGTGCCAGTCCTGAAGAAGTCGATGACAGCGAAGAACGTGGAGATACGTTTGCGTTTCGTGGGACCAGTGCGAGAACCCCACCTTCGATGACCCCTAGTACTTCACGTCCATATGCCGTTCCATTGGCCCCGCGGGGTTTGGTAACAGATAGGCCTAGATCCGGTTCCGGTATAGGAAGCACACACTCGGATTACACTGACTTTCGTCCGTATGAGCGACCCTACTTTCCGTCATCTTACGATCGGTACGATACTACGGCACAACCTGGCTTTATGACAGATCGGTACCGCTCAAGACCGTATCAATCTTTTCTTGGTGAGCTAGATGAGCCGCGGCCATCTCCAGTTGTACCAAAATTGCCACTTTGGAGACTACAAGAACGGGAGCGAACAGCCAATTTTGTCGACAGGGTCAGCTGTCTCAGCAGGAATATCGAAGCGTGCAGGAGGCCAGGTGACAGCATCGACGAAATGTACGGTAAGCCATCCGATAGCCTCGAACAGTTGGAACGGGAACTCGACCAACTACAGGACAACAGGCTACGTATTTCGGCGGAGGTCGAGGAAGTCGTGCGAAAATACGAGAGTGATTTACCTGACACTCGCGATGAGAAATATGAAGCTATGATTCCAATCTCTCCTCCGTCGTGGATGTCGCGTGAGGAGAAGGAACATTACACCAGTGTCACAGACAAGGAAAAGTTGGCATTGATCCAAAGCTACGAATCCATGATGGTGGAAGAGCAGAATGACGTACAACCGATACGATTCCAAATTTTGTTGTCCGGTATCCCGGAAGCGAAAAAGGCTGAGATATTCTCTCGACTGGATAACCCAGTATCTTTGCTTGGTGACAACGCTAAGTACATGGCATGGGTTAAGTCGCTACTCAAAGTTCCGTTCAAAAACCATACACCGCTTCCATCGATCGCGACCGATTCGGAGGCCGTAAACGAGTACATTGCGTCATGCACCTATTCGTTCGAGGGAGAAGTCTACGGACACGAGAAGGTAAAAAATGAATTTCTGACAATGATCGGATCGTGGCTGAAGACAGGTAAAAGCCACCAGTTCGGTAACGTCATAGGCGTGACAGGGCCGATAGGTGTTGGTAAGACAACGCTCATTAAAGAAGGGTTGTCCCGAGCTATCAATCGCCCTTTCTATTTTATTAGTCTCGGGGGGACGAGCTATTCGTCATTCCTCCAGGGACACGGATATACGTACGAAGGGTCCACGTACGGAGAAATCGCACGGGGGTTGATCGATAGCAAATGCATGGATCCGATCTTTTATTTCGACGAGCTTGACAAGGTGGCGAGCGACGGAAAGGGAGACGAGGTAATACACGCTTTGATCCACTTGACTGATCCCGCCCAAAACAATCAATTCCATGACCGGTATTTTGCTGGGATAGACTTAGATGTTTCTAAGGCACTTTTTGTTTTTTCTTACAACGATCGGGATAAGGTTAACCCTATACTCCGAGATAGGATCCACGAGATAGTTCTCAACGATTTCTCGATTGACGAGAAGACCGATATAGCCCTCAAGTACGTGCTACCCAAGATATCAAAGGGAATGGCCCTCGAGTTGGATACCCTTGTAGATTTCGCTGATGGTAGTATCGAACACCTGGTTGGTTTATGTGAGGATACCACTGGTATGAGGAGCTTGAAGCTGGTACTTGTGAGGCTGCTGAGGATCCTTAATCTAGCCGATATTTCAGACGGCGAGCTAGTATTGAACATCAATCGCGAGCTGGTATCGGCAGCTGCGCCGTACAAGGTTACCAAGGAGTTAGTTGAAGAGTTGTTTAATTTCTGCGAACAGGAAAGGGAACACAGCGTCAGTAACGAGATGATGTATATCTAGATTGTTCCAAATTTAAAATCAATTCAAAGGTACAAGTCATGATTTTAAATTAACTGCAATGCAAAAGGATCTGTTTTTTCCATATAGCTGGCGTGTTGACGAGAAAGAAGAAGACGTTACATCCATCCGCATCTACGGTCTTGGTCACGATGCCAACGAGAACATCTGTGTCTGCGTGGACGATTTTACCCCGTACGTGTACCTGGAGCTCCCTACCAATATTAATTGGGATACAAACAAAGCTCAATTACTTGGTAACAAGCTAGACGAGTTGCTCGGAGATCAACGAGCAATTAGAAAAGCTCTGACGATGAAAAAGAAGTTGTACGGAGCATTTGTGAATGATGATGGTGAGTATCAGGTTTTTCCCTATTTGTTCTGCTCTTTCTCGTGTAGGCGCGACGCAAAAACGCTTGGGTACAGATTGAGAAAGCCCATCCACGTACTGACGCTGGGTGCCATACGCCTCAAGATACACGAGTCAGATGCAGACGAGATAATGCAACTTACTTGTTGTCGGCAGATTCCTACAGCGGGGTGGGTACAGTTTCATGGAAAACTTAAAGATCAGGCAGACATGGTTACTCGATGTGACAAAGAGTATCGCGTGAAATGGAAAAATCTTAGCCCCTACGAGAGCGACCGGGTTCCCAGACCAAAGATCATGGGGTACGACATTGAGGTGAATTCTACGATCCCATCGGCAATGCCGAAGGCTGAGCGCCTTGGAGATAAGATATTCCAGATCTCATGTGTGATTTGTCGACACGGCGATCCCCCAGAGAAGTATGAGAAATATCTTCTAACATTAGGTCAACCAGATCCTGATGTGGTTGGTGAGGACGTGCTGGTTTATATGTACGAGACAGAGTCACAGCTACTAGAAGGGTATACTCGATTTGTATGCGAAGAGAACCCAAACTTGATAGCTGGGTACAATATCCTCGGTTTCGATATCCCGTATATGATCGACAGGGCAAAACTGAACATGTGCATCTTTACCTTCGATCAGCAAGGTTTCCATAAACATGCTCATGCTCGTGAGAAGACAATTCGTTGGTCTTCTTCGGCGTACAAGAATCAGGAGTTTCAGTTCCTCGATGCTGAGGGACGCGTCTATGTGGACCTGCTACCCCTGATCAGGCGTGATTTCAAGTTCAATAACTACAAGCTTAAGACGGTTACTGAGCATTTCATCGGTGAGACCAAAGATCCATTGGGTCCAAAAGGTATCTTCAAATGTTACCGGATCGGTACAAAGACTAATGCAGATGGTGAGTATAGCGCTCGAGCCCAACGAGCGATGGGGATAGTCGGAAAGTATTGCGTTCAAGACAGTAACCTAGTCGTTCTTCTTATGGATAAGCTTCAAACATGGGTAGGATTGACAGAGATGGCAAAAACTTGCAATGTCCCAATCTTCACTCTGTATACACAGGGGCAACAAATCAAGGTTTACGCGCAGCTCTACAAGTTTTGTATGTATGAGAACATAGTAGTTGAGAAGGATGCGTACCAGGTCAGCGAAGGCGAGCGATTCGTTGGTGCACATGTTTTCCCCCCTGTACCCGGGAGGTACAAACAAGTGGTCCCGTTTGACTTTGCTTCTCTGTATCCGACGACGATCATTGCGTACAACATCGATTACCATACTTGGGTGCCGGACGACTCGCCTATTCCGAATTCTCGATGCCACGTTATGGAATGGGAGGACCACATTGGCTGTTGTCACGACCCGAAAATAATCAGGATAAAGAAGTTGTCCGAGTACATAACCAAGGAACAGGCCGACATCAAAAAACTCCGTGAGAAGAAAACCAAAACCCTAGATAAGCTACGCAAGAAAGAGATCACAGCTGAGATCAGCCACCAAGTCGAAAAACTCAAGCCTTACATCAAGGAGCGTTCAGAGCTTAACAAAACCAAACCTAAGCATCTAATGTGCGCAAAACGCTATTATAGGTTTCTGAAGGAACCCCGTGGTATTTTGCCGACGATCATCCAGAACCTCCTTGATGCCCGGACACGGACCCGTAAAGTCGACATGGTCAACTGCCACAAGCGGATCGCCATGCTCAAAGAGATGGGGAAAGGTGAGGAGGAGATTGAGGAACTTCAAGGGCTGTTGAGCGTACTAGACAAGAGACAGTTAGCCTATAAAGTGAGTGCAAATTCTATGTACGGTATTATGGGAACAAGAAAAGGTTATCTCCCATTCATGCCTGGCGCAATGTGTACAACGTACAAGGGTCGCGTAAACATTGAGTTGGTCGCTAAGACGATCGTCGACAAATATCAAGGTGAATTGGTGTACGGGGACACCGATTCTAACTACATATACTTTCCACACATGAAGGACGAGCCATCTACCGCGCTCTGGGATTATGCCGAACACGTAGCCGGCGAAGTAACGAAGCTCTTTCCACCACCTATTAAACTGGAGTATGAGGAAGCAATATATGCATTTTTTTTCATCTTGACGAAGAAGAGGTACATGTATCGGGCTATCAATAGTCGCGAGGGGCAGGTCGAGAAGAACATCGGTAAGAAGGGTGTATTGTTAGCCCGGCGTGACAACAGCAAGTTTGTTCGGGACATCTATGAAGGTGTGATTACCAAAATCTCCAATGATGTGCCTCGTGACGACATCTTGTATTGGATCATGTGCGAAATCAACGCAATGTTTTCCAGAGGAAAACCGTACACTGATTTTGTCGTGACAAAAGCTGTTGGAGATACCGGTGATCTTCAAGCCGAAAGCTTCGTGAACGAAAAAGGCATTCGGAAAGCCAAAGTTGGAGACTACACCGTTCCCGTTTTATCCAGCAACAAGGAAGAGCGGGAGGAACAACTGGTGAAAAAAGGTGCTGCTAATCCTAAAGAGTACTACTTACTCTGTTTACCGGCGCAAGTTCAATTAGCGGAGAGAATGAAAGGACGTGGGCAACGCGTAGACGTTGGATCTCGTCTAGAGTACGTGGTGGCAGATCCCGATCGTCACACAGCCAAGCAGTATGAGAAGGTGGAGTCTGCCGATTACTTTATCAAGCATGGGGGGATATTGAAGATCGATTATTACTACTACCTAAAGGCTTTATCGACGCCATTAGATCAAGTGCTGAACGTTGCCTATGGAAAAGACTCAGACTGGAAGGAGGATTTTGTACTCAACCACTATAAGTACTTACTGAAGAATCGTTTCAAGTTCACGAAGGAACTTAATAGTCTATTTAAGCCAAGAGTCCACTTTGTTTAAGTAAAGTCATACCTTTCGGTATCATTTTGTGATATAGTACTATTGGTTAACTGGTTTTGCTTGGCGTTGCCATTCTCCCCCACCGACCGGTAGCGGGTTTCCAACGCCATCTCGAGTGGAGAGAAAAACCTTTCCACACCTCGTACACTGAGTCTGTATCTCCGTAGTCCTTGAGCCACTTGTTCATGCGACTGTGCACTACCAACAATCCTACACGACGCCTCATCCTCTCTGTGAGATCCAATTCATAAACAGTACAGTTCATTTCTAAATGGTGCGAAAAAATCTAGTGAGTTAAGAAATGGATGCCGTATTGATCATGGCTGTTGGAACTATCGTTGTTGGTGCATTCATGTACATCTACTTACTTGGGAAAATCACACGGCGCTAACGAAAACTAGTCGTAGCCGCTTTCACCAGTGGCCCAGTGGGTTCCTGTACATCCTCTTCGACGAGTCGCGGATCTGACGTTACTTCCCCTCTGAGGTCTAAGTCCATTATTTTCCCAACGTCCCGTTTATCTTCAACGTTGCTGAGTAAAAAAGCTAGTTTCGCGTATGCAGCTTGGGTCGTCATGTCGTACCCGGGAAGAACACCAGCCTCTAGAATACGCATATCAATATCTGACCGTCGTGACTTGCTGCATTGCGATACGGCAACCATAACAACCCCTTGCTTCGCGAGAGTCGCGATGATTCCGATCAGCTTCTCGTTGATGGGGACCTTCCCATCGCCGAAAGTCTCTAGTACTAGCCCATGGGTTGCATCATCACCGATTACAGACGCTAGCTGTTGACCAGTGTCACCTGGGTATATCCTTACCACGGCAATCCTTGTGTTAGGATTCATTGACATGAAATTGAGTGGTTCAGAGGGCATCTTTAATGCATTGTGGGGTTTCAGAGCCGGGTAGTTTGGTGAAGTTAGATACTCTGTTGACCCTGACGTTGTCCTACATCCACGTAACAATTTACCACGGGACGCCACCATGACTTCTGGAATCATGGTTCTGGACGCAAGGATAAGGGCTTGTGTGACATTTTCGTCGCACAGAATCACGGGTTTGTCAAGATGTTCTAACATGAAGGCCAATGCCGATGCAGTATAGGCCATCGTATCCTTCCCACACACTACCACGAAGACGTTGTAATGAGGGTAGTGTGAATAGATATCACTCGCGATTTGATTCCAGTCTGATACCGAAACGTCGTAAGACTGGGGCATAGGACTGTACTCTTTCACATCAAACTTGCCTATCTTACTTTTATTAGCGGTGTACTTTTCTTTGAAGTCATCTTCAACTGTACCACTGCTATGTATAACATGGATTCGGCTATTGATCACCTTCTCGTTATCCTTTTGAACCCGTGTTGCGATGTACATGGACAGAGCTACCATGCCCATAGTCGCGCAGATTAGAACAAGCAGTATTTTCTTTTCTTCGTCCGTCAAGTTCATCTTTATCTATGTTGAGAAATGAATAGTTTAACGAAATTCTTTTGGAATCATAAGAAAGAGGATGTATACACAGATCGCCTCGATGGCTATCAAAACAATAAAAGATTATTCCGAGTATAACATAAATAGGATGGATGGTAATCAAGAAATCATCAGTAGACTAAAGTTTATTGGGAAACTTAAGAAGGGGGAAAAGATCAACACGTGTCATATGTATGTACAGCAAGATGGGATAACGACCTCTCTGTCGCGGACATTCGCATACCAGGATAATCGTGGTAACGCCCTTAATTTTTGCCAGGAAACCATCAGTCGATCATTCGAGCTGTTGATAACTTACGAAAGATCTGACTCAAGTACCGAGAAAGTCCTCTTTAGCAGACTGATTGAAGATCTCCAACAGTCAACAGTTGGATTGCGGAACCTAAAGTTCACCTATATCACAGATATAAAGTTTTGTTGCGACATGGACACGCTTCTAGAGAACGTGCTTGCGAAATTGTATAAATACACTATCATAGAGACCAATGATGATGAGGAATCTGATACTGACAAGAAGCAAAGTAAGCAGCATGAGTGAGAGTCGCACTGACGATTGAAGTCTACAAGGCTATGTAGTTTATAAACAGTGATTGTTTATGTACTAAATCTAAGGACTTTAGAAGGTTCTTGTTTATGTGGTTGGACCCAAGGCATCATTTTTCGAATGTGGTCCTGGCATTGGTTTAGGTCCGACAGGAGGCATGGTTGGTTTAGGTCTTGGCATTGGTTTAGGTATTGGTTTAGGTATTGGTTTAGGTCCTGG
>TARA_Y100000385_G_scaffold287860_1_pt1 | contig 13297 bp, 12 predicted proteins | sample TARA_Y100000385 | Tara Oceans TARA_Y100000385 (sample SAMEA2620980) | marine metagenome | biome: marine biome (ENVO:00000447); feature: surface water layer (ENVO:00002042); material: "saline water (ENVO:00002010), including plankton (ENVO:xxxxxxxx)" | depth 5 m
CCCCGCCCTAAAGGACGGGGTATTTCGCCACATAATCATAAAAAATGAAGAATATTTTGAAATTTGAATATTTGAATTTAATTTTCAAAACTATTTATAGAAAAAACGAATTTATAAGAAATTTATTCGATACAAAAAGAAATAACCATGGATGAACTTGGTATTCCTTCACCTGTCATTAACATTTTGGGTACAGTTCGTACTACTTTACGCGCATACTCTGCGAAGTTCGAATCGCTAGATGCGCACAAAGTGGTCGAAAAGTTGACGGCGACAATGAAATGGGTTCATACTCCAGGGGCATTCAAGAATGGGTTGGTGTGCAAGAGAAATGATGGTGTATCAGTCAAGTTGTTCAGCAATGGTCGAGCGATGATGACGGGAATCAAGGACGACGACATGGCAACAGCTGTCGCCACGGAAATCGCATCTACGACAGATAGTTCGTCACCATCAAGTATTCATTTAACGATGTTGAATGGCGCGCTTTCTTTAAAAAAGAAAATCAACTTGATCAAAGTTGCCATGTGGTGCAACAACAACAACGAAAAGTTCAGCAACCAAGTTCACGTTATTCGTGTCAAGCCAAACGTACCATTTGGGTCGACTATTTCTTTTTTCAGTACCGGCAGTGTTCTTTTACAAGGAAACCATTCAGAGGAGCAGATGAAAAAAGCACATGAGTTCATGTCTTATATCATCCAGCAATCAGATGCCTTTAACTTGGAAGGCTGTGCAGCTATCATCCCGGCTTCTACTCAAGTGTTGATGAAGAAGCGTAAGCAAATTGGAGACTGCCAAATTTGTACTGTTCCTGGGAAACCTGCGGGGCATCGGGGTCGTCATTTGGGTATCAAAAACAAGCAGAAAATGGTTCAACAACCAATCGTAAACCAAGTGATACCTGGCGTTGTTATGATGGGTTCGCCGAAGAAAAAGAGGATGACGATATGTGTTTGATCAGGAAAAAAAATATTTTTTCTTTATATAGATGAATATAACTTATTCAATTGGTATACTTATATTTGCAATTGTATTAAATTTATATATAACTTATATTGTTGAACAACGAGCAAAAAATGTATATGACAAAAATCAAAAGCCAATGTATGATATCGTCGCAACTACTCTACCAAATATGAATCAGTATCATTATTTATGTGATTTATTATGTTTAATACCTATGATACTATATATTTATACAATTGTATACAAAAGAAATCAAATAGATGAAATTATATTAATGTTTTCCGTTATATTTATACTTCGGGGTTTATCTATGTATCCAACTACATTTCCTTCATTATATTGTTATGAAACACGAACGAAAATACCAACTATGGGGGCTTGTCATGATTGTATGTTCAGTGGTCATTTAGCATTTACTTTATTACCTACATTATTATTAATTTATCATGGATGGTCACCGATAATATTATTATACCCAATATGCTTTAGTTTTTTTCAAGTAGCATCTAGGTCGCATTATTCGGTAGATATTTTAATTTCTTGGTATATAACTATTTTAGTTTTTATTATTGTTCAGTTTAAATGTTTACAAAATTTTATGAAACAAACTATTTAAAGTATGATATTATCAATACCCATATTATATAAATCAATAAACTTCCAATTAAATAGTTATCTAATAGAAATTTAGATAAGGGATTTTTTGCTTTATGTGTCTCTATATTTGTATTAATATTTGATATTATCCATAAACATATAAAGAAAAAAATTAACATATTATATTTATTATAAGTTGGGTATTTTAACAATATTATTGATGTTATGATCATTGATAAACCCATATTATCATTAAAGGTATCTAAATAACTTCCTAATATAGATGTTTTATTACATTTTCTAGCTAAATCTCCATCAAATACGTCAAATATTGTGCGAATGAAATATAATAAACCGACAAGATAAATATTTTTATTTAACAAATATTTGAAAAAGGATGGCAAAAGAAGAATTGATGTCATTGTTACCGCATTGGGTGATAACCATTTACATAAATTAAAAGAATCTATTTGTTGGATTAATATATTTCTAATTGAAGAATCAAAAGAACATTTGCATGTTGGGGCAGGCATAATATAATTATATCTTAGATATAATTTTATCTTCACATGCTAAAATTATTCTTTTATATTTGAGTATATCTTGGAACTTTTGTTTACCTATTCCTATAGCTGCTGGTAATCCTAATTCATTAGCACGTATCACCATATGAGAATTAGCCCCACCATAACATGTAATTAATCCAGCAATACTTCTAGAAAATAACCAATCATAACCAGGATCTGCTGCTTCTGTCATTACAATTTTATTTTGAAAATTTGAAGCGGACAAATCTGATTCAATTTCACCTATGATTTTTTTATTTGTAACAAATGTTGGTTTTGAGTTTATCAATTCAATATAATTGACATCTCTTACATTTAGAATTGTAGAAGGATATATGTGAGCATTAGATATTTGATATTCATTTCTGAAATGTAATATATTAGATTTATTATTTTTCATGATATTTTTAATATCAATAAATTTGTTATCAAATATTGGTTCTATCATATTTAATATTTTTGATATACATTTTGTAAATATAAATTTAGCATATTCTCGACCTTCAACGGCTGTAATAGCAACTTTAAAAAAATTACTTATATGTAGTCCATTTTCAAATAGATAAGATGTTATATTTTCTGGTGTATGCATATTTGTTTTTCCAGGAAAATAAGGATAATTTGGAAAAGAGCCTTTATGAAATATGGGTAGTTTGGCTATTTCAGGAAAATATACTTTTAGTGCATCTTTATATGATTTTGATTCTAAATCATAAGTACCTGGTCTTAAATGCCCATACCAATGAATAAAAACTGAAGGGCATAGTTTTTTCTTTAGAACCATTTGTTTATGTTTTATCATAATTGAAGATACAGTTTCATATGGTAATTGACTTGTAAAATGTTTAGATTTTGATAATGACTTTAAAATAGTTGTTGCAATAAATGCAGTTCTAGCAAGCCCGGCAAAAGGTGATGTACCATATTCTTTGCATAAATCAATAATATCTGGAATAGTATTTGTATTATTTATTTGAGAATTTAGATAAGATATTTTGCCAAGTTCAATATCTATTTTAGAAAATGCTTTTTCCGATATTTCAATTAAATTAGATTTAAATAATTCTGCCTCTAGATCATTAAGTACATGTGATAGTTTTAAAGTCGGTTCATAACATGTATATAAAATATCAAATTCTACTTTATCTCTTAAATGTATATTATTTTTGAATTTATTCATATAATAATTAATTAATTTTTGACAAATTGTTTTTGGAGTTTTTGCAGGTAAATAACTATTAAATATTACTCTAATATCCATAAAATAAGCTCCTTGAATATTGACCATAAGAGGGTGCATTGATACATCTTTATATCCGTACGCTGCTCTACTTGTAAGAGCTACTTTATCTGTAATTAATTCTTCATATAAACTAGCAGCTAAGCGTGTAGGAGTTGTACCTATCATTTCTGCAGGATTCCAATCACTCATATTATCAAAATATGTTGTAGAACTATATAATGTACTAGGGGTACTATCTTGTAATTTTTTAATATCTTTTTCAATATTTAATATATTTATATTTTGAATAAGAGGAGATGTTGTTATAGGTCTAATCTGTAACAATTTAACATCTAAATTATTTAAAATACAAAATTCAATATCTAAATATAATTTATTAAAAAATTGTTGACATTGTTTTACAATTTTATAAAGATTCTTTTCCCATGGTAATTTGTTTATATTACAATTATGGTATCGATAAAATGTAGATGATTCTTTTCCGCTAGTTACATTATCATAAGAAGAACCATAAGATACAACATAATAAGGCGCATGTGTATCGATTACATGTGTAAAAATAACACCAAAACATAAAGCATTTTCTATAAAAGGTTGCACTAAAATTTGATGTTGTAAATTAGATTCTGGATATGATGCAAAAACTTTTTCGACAGCATCTTTAAATGTATCAATAGTAGCAATAATTGATTCATACATACCAGCATTTGATTGGTTAGCACTATCTTCTCCAATTGCTGAAGATCTTACGATAACTTTATTATATTTTTTTAAAAAAGGATTGATATCAAATGTGTTATTTTTCCATTCAGATAAATTGAAGAAAAACATAGGCATTACAATTGATTTATCCATTTTTGATAAATTTTTCATATTACAGGCTTTTGTTCCGAAAAAGAACATAGGTGTATACCATGTCGTATCTATGTTAACAAGTAAATCATCTGGACAGTCAAATTCAGCCCAACCTCCATTAATGTGAACTGGTTTAACTGTATGTCCTTCATTTATAACATGCTGAAGGAATGGGGTTATTGACATTTGCGATATATCTATTTTTTCAGCAACTTGTTTAAAAATTTCAATACCTTTATTTGATAATTTAATTAATCCAATATATTGAGCCTCAATTTCTTTTAACATAGTTGGTTTATTTCCAATTTCAACTATATTATTACAAGAATCAAATCGTAGAGTTTCAACATCATCTAACGGATTATCCATTCTTTGCGACCATAATTTTAACCAATCATGATCAACAACAACTGCTATGTCATCAGTTGAGTTATGTAATTTTTTTAATATATCTGGATGATATATTATATCTGAATATGATATAATTACTGGACCTGTATCTAATGCTAAAAATAAACTTGTCAACATATTTGTTGAAGCATAATTTTTTGATAATATTTGTTTAAATGGTTTAATTTGTAATTTATCATTTAAATATCCTGTTACTAAGGTAATATTTTCTTGTTTAATTTTTTTTGTTAAAGTGTTAATAATATAATCAATTAAACGAACATTTTTATATTTAACCATACATTTTGGAACATAATTTGTCAAGGGACGTAGACGTGTTCCTTGACCAGCACATAAAACAATTGCTTTACAATCATTTATATTAAAGTATTGTTGAAATATATTTACATTAATTGGATCTCTCTCTGGATGCCACATACAACATAACGCTCCTGGACATTTAAAACATTCAATATTACCTTCTTTATCACGTGCAATAATTGTTTGATTTTTTAAATCAGTAATTCCATAATTATGATAACTATTAACTTTTAATGGAATTTTAATACAGAAATTAGATTGAATTAAATCATGTTGACAATTAACATGATTATAAACCTTTGTAATTGTTGCTCCATAATGTTCTGCAATTAATTGAGCACCTCTGCAAATAGCTAAAATAGGTATATTTAAACTTAAAGCTAATTTATATAATTTTATTTCAAAACTATCTCTTTTTTTATTAATATTACAATTTATAATAGATGATAAATCATTTCCACCTGAAAAAATTATACCATCTATTTTCATATTTTTTAAAATACTATTAATATTAGAATGATATGAAATAGGTAATAAATGTATATTATCAAAATTATTAATAAATCTATGCCAATTAACTTCTAAACATTCTCTTTCTTCTCCATATTCTGTCAAAATTATACGTTGAGTTATTAAAAATAATTTAGTTTTCATTAAAAATAAGAAAGAAAAAAAACAAAAACGAATAAAAAAAATACACAAAATAAATGCTAAAAAAACATATTAATATTGATTTTATGAATACGTGGAGAAATACCCCGTCCTTTAGGGGGAGTCATTCACTTATACATTTTAGGAATAGGAAATGAAATTTTGTAAACAAACAAAAAATTATAAAATAATTAGGAATTAGGAATGACCTTGCTATTTTTATCTAAACTAATTATTATTATATATAATGGAATCTAAAAAATATATTCATCAAATTTGGTTTCAAGGTAAACATGAAATTCCAAATAAATATCTCAAAAATATAGAGAAAACAAAAAATAAATTAAGTAATTGGGAACATATTATTTGGGATGATATGAGTATCCAAGCATTATTAAAAGAAAAAAATATAAAATATTATAATAAATATATTAATTACAAATTCTTACATCAAAAAGTTGATTATGCAAGATATATAATTTTATATTATTATGGAGGATTTTATGTTGATATGGATGCATATGTTACAAAAGACCCATCAATTTTGTTTGATCTATATCCAGATTATGAAATTTATGTGTCTAGTTTGGAAGTATTCTACTATGAAAAAATTATATATTTACAATATTCAGATATAATTAATAACGGTGTAATTTTAGCTTTACCAAAATCACAATTAATGTTAGATTTAATTAATCATTGTCCAGAAGATTTTATTTTTAAATCTAAAACTATAAATATAAATAATACTACAGGTCCAGCAATATTTAGTAAATTTGTAGCAAGAAATAACAAAATAAAAATTTTATCTAGGGAATATTTTGAACCTTGTCGATTCGATATATGTGATATTACAGATAATACTATGGTAATACATATCCATGAATTATCATGGATGAATAACATAGTAAAATATATATTTCAAAGTTATATAAAATATAGGAATTATGTTAACTTTATTATTAATATCATATTAATATATATATTATACATTGTTTCCCAAAAAATTCTAGCTAAGATACTAAGACGCTAACGTGTTTATGGGTGTCCAAAAACAAAATGGTAAGGGTGTATTATATCATAGTGTTATGCTCGTGAATGACTCCCGTCTTTAGGGCAGGACATCTTTTTTTGTAGGGGTATCACGCTCCATTTGCGACATGGTGGCAATCGCTGTTAGTGTTATGTATGTTTAAGGCAGTATTTTTTCAACTGGTCATTATTCCTTTTCAGGCGGGATTAGTAGAGCAAGCATCGCGGGTTTTTTCGCCACGTACTTATCAATAAATATATTAACTATTTTTAATGATTAACATTTGGTGTTATTGGAGTCAAGGTATTGATAATATACCAATATTTCCAAAAAAATGTTTAGAAAATTGGAAAAGATTTCTTACTCATAATTATAAAATAAATATTATTGATGAGAAATCATTTTTAAAGATGCAAACAGATATAGATTTAGATTTTTTAGTTTCTTTAACTAATCAACAACAATCAGATATAGTTCGATTATATTTGTTATATAATTATGGAGGTATTTGGATAGATATAACATCTTTATTAACAGATGATTTATCATGGGTTATTGATAAGTTTAAAGAAGGTTATGAACAAGTTGGATTTTCTGTTTATTATCCTTTTCATAAAAGAGATATAAATTTACAAGAAAATTGGTTTATTGCTATTAAAAATTCATATAATTATATGATAAAATGTTGGTACGATATATTTATAAAAATATTACGTGAATCAAAACATAATGGAGGTATTAAAAACAGTCCTATATGGAAACAAACAAATAAAGAAAGTATTCCATATTTTATGAGAGAATATTTATCTATGCATGTAGCTCAATTATGGTGTATTCAGAATAATAATAAATATAAAAAACTTTACGATAATAAAGTATATTTGTATAGTGGAAATGTAACAGCATCGATAAATCCTTATTTAAATATAAAATCAATAATATATGGTATTGGATATAATACTAATTTTCCCTTAATTAAATTTACTAAGGTAGATAGAAATTTACTAAAATATCTTTGTAGTAATAGATTAAAACATATAATACAAGACAATTTTGGGTCATCTTATCAAATAAAAACACTTTTTATTTATGATATTATTCTGTATATTATTATTTCAATAATTATTATATTTTTCATAAAGTTGAATATTAATTCAATTACGTAGAAGATGCGGTAAGTAACGTTTTGAACGACTACGCCAATGTGTATTTAAAGAATCCTTTATAATTCCTAATAATAACCACCTATTTACATGTTGAACTAATAGGCTAACTTCGTACGGTGTTTTAGGGTTACCTATTTTCCGTGTCATTCTTAACATCCATAATACCATTTCTTTAGGTGGTTTTCTACCACGTTTTCTATATAATTTTATAATTTGCATAATCCAATGTAAACGTGGTAATTCTATAAAAGCTGGTATATTACGCATATCTTTTGATACGGGTAATATAGACTCTGTAACTGTTTTGATATCAAGAAACCCGATGACAACAGACCAAGCATCGGGTATTAGTACTGACATATACAACATAAGCAATAATTTATTTTAGATTATAATTAAAATTTTACTTCTAGAACATCATCATCATAATCACTAGAGTCACATTGAAAATAACGTTTAGCAGTTTTCATTATTGTATAAAAATCTTTATATAAAGTTCTTTGAAGGAATAGTTCAGAATCACCTGTATTAATTAAACGTGTATTAGTAATTCCTTTTAAAAAAGCAGCCATAATTGGATAATTATTTGATTCTACAATTTGTCGTGGGAATCGTTTTTGACCCCATTCGTCGTAAAAAGCTTCATAGTATTGACGACGAATTATATCCCACCGAGGAGATGTTTGAGGAATAGTCATATACGCACCACCACCAGAATATTTACCAGTTAAATTAATATCAAATTGAATATCATTACCATATATTTCAGTAAATAACTGACGAATATGTTTTAAATTAGCAACACTATTTTCAATGACCCAAGTAAAATGTACACCAGTCTTTAACTCATGACGCGATGCTTGTCCACAACCAAAAAATATACCATATGCTTCTGCTTCATTAATATCCATTGCAAATATATACCATATTAACTTTTATTGACGTTATATGTATAAAAATATAGAAAAGAAAAGAATTATTCCAAATGGCCATCTCTAGTTGAATTTTCTAGTATAATTAAATTAGAATGTTCCCAATCTTGATGACATAAAAGTTGTTCAATACGTCTTTTCTTTTGTTTTGGTAAAACATTATTTTGAAATTGTTTATTTAAAACCAACCGTTTATATTGAGATAATTCTATTTCTTTCCATGTTTTATTCCAAATATCAAGAAAATTTTCAGTATCTTGATTAGAAAACATCTGATATAATTATATATTGTTATATGATTATGTATATTTTTCAGTTTTTCTTTAATTTGGTTTAGGAACACATTTTGTATTTGGATTAAGATAATCTATGATACAACCTGAAAAGACACCTGGAATATCAAGTCGACCACATGTTAATTTATTATTTATTTTTAGAAAATTCCAGAAAATATCTACTTTTGTACCATTACCGATAATATGACAACCATCTTCTCTCCAGCATTTTTTGCCATTATGAGTACATTGTATAGATTTATTAGATGTAACATTTCCCGATATTCCGCAAATACGCATAGCATCAAAAACATTATCACATAATTTTGGAGCATTACGCTGTGAGACCCATAAAGAGAAAGCGGGATATTGTAAATTATTTGTCATAATTATAAATGAAGTTTAATGTTTAATATGAGTGAAAATAGATCATTAGATTTACTATATACATATGAAACGGATACTGACTCAGATGAAGAAATTCAAATTGCAGAAGCACAAATAATTCAAGCAGAACAATGGTTTGAATCTACATTTAATATATTAACCTTCATTATATATCAAGTATGTAGTTATATTGTATATTGGATAATATATTATATTCAACATGCAATTGGTTTACCTTATTATAATAGAAATGTATATGATGAATTTACAAATTTTCAATTGATGTTAATTATAAATTCTCTAATATATTTAGCATGTAATTTAAATAAACGTTTATCAACTAACGTATTTAAGATCCTTTGGATAACTTTTATATTAGGAACATCGTTTATTCAATTACTTTTTCGTATAAAACCACTTTTACCAACTGATATCCAATGGAATACTGGAAATTGGATATTATTTTTTGCATGTATGTTAATGATATGTGCAGGATTTATTTGGTGTGCTTGGAAGGAATGTCATCAAATAAAAATATTTTGTGGACGTCTATTTATCCCTTTATTATTAATTATCATGGCGATTATAATTAAAGAATATAGTAAAGATTCACAATTTAAATTCCATAGTTGGTGGTTAGGTATATTAATATGTTGGATTGCTCAAGGAGAGCATTGGTCGTGTCTTATAATATCAGCTATTGGATATGCAATATATTTACAAAATTTTGCACAACATGGGATGAATTTAATTGGTATTAGTATTACTTGAGAATACATACTACAAATGACACGTGGGAAAAATAAGATTAGATGTGAAACAATTGATGATTCAACAATAGATACGTATATGTCAATTCATAATGGTGAATTATATTGGATGTATAAAAGTTGTTGCGGTATTGTAGCTTTTTTTGCATTTATAGTATTTGTATTATGGTTAGTTAATTTGTAGCAACTGAATTTAAAGATCTATATTATAATTAAAAGTCTATATATCATTATACTTTTTTTTACCATTTACTAATAATCTTGCCAGATCTGAATTTTTGTAAAAACTGTCCAGTCTTCTTTCCAATACAATTTTTTTAAGTAAATTAGCAGGACTTTCATTGAATGTTTGTAGTGGTAGTTTCAATGCTTTTCGAGTGTCAATATCAGAAACAAACATGTCTCTCTCGATCACCAACTGTTGTTGCAATGATATCCATGGTTTTGGGTACATAGATGTCCAGTGATAAAATGCATCTGCTTCTTGAGAATCTTTCCAATACAAGTTGCCTAAAAATGCACTTACTTCTGTATAAATCGCATATACTGTATCTACACAAGGCGGGATAGTTAATCGGTTATCATCACAGAGGATTGCTTGGTTGCATCCTGTAGTCCGTGCCAATGACATGTGCATATAGTATCTGCCCGCCTCTTTTTTCTGTTTAAACTTTAAATAGCATTGATTTGCTTCCCAAGGCGATAATGCTACTTTTTGGTTGCCTAATTTATCTGCAATAAACCAAATTGGATTGCGGTGATAATGTGTTACTAGTTCTAGTTCGTCTATTTTATTATTATTACTAATGACTTTTAGAAATTCAGGGCTTAGATAAAGCATTGCGGCATCATTGCTGGGAAATGCTTTATCAAATGTATGAAAAGGGTCTTTCTTTGATATTGCGTCTTCAAAGAAATACTTAATACTGTCCATTAGTTCAGGTTTTCGGGCTTTTCTACGCGGAGGGCGTTCCACTTCGCGCTCATCTTCTAGCTCGTTTTCTAGCTCTTTTTCTTGCTCTTCATCCAAAGTTTGTGCAAATCTTGAAGTACCTTTAGCTAACTCTGTGCAACGGGATACAATTTCTGGATATGTGTTATACCTTTTGGAAGCAATATCTTTAACTGGTTGCTGTGAAAAATCTGCTTGGTAAAACTCTTCCAAAGAGTAAATCTCTTTTTGAATATAGGAAGTTTGATTTTTTACTGCTTGCTCTTTTTCTTTGTAAACAACTTGCTGATTTGCCCAAAGCAATGCACCATCTTCTAATTCTTTTTGAGTATTTGTTTTTGCCCATTGCAGAACAGCTTTTCCTGTTGGTGCATTTAGTTGCACAAATACTTCTGAAGAAGCTAAGAACTCAATATGATGTTCTTTGCCTAACTTACGCATTCTCATACAACCTTGTGCTAAACGGTCTCTGGTGACCCCTTTGCCCAATGTTGCGATAGCTTGTGTTCCATTAGGAAAGTCCAAATGAGTTCCGCGGGTATGAGCATCGTCCAGATAGATTAGACAACTAGCCAAGTTGTCTTTTTGAGGGGACAGTTTTAACAATTGCATGTGCCCATTTCTGTCTAAAACCATGCGCTCATTTTTACTGTTGAAAAACACCACGTAACTTTTGTTGCTTTTCATCAACCATTTCCGCGCAAAGTCAAGGTTGGTGTCTTTTACCAATGCGCCAATATCTAATAACACAGTTGCAGTTGAACCAATTGCATCTATTAGTTCGCCATGAAGTTCTTGACAAGATTTCTGCGAGACTATAAGCTGGTCCATTATTTCATTAGTGTCCAACGTCTCCGCCAAGTCTTCTTGCTTTACACCCAAAGGCATAATTCTTTGCAGCCCATTTGTGCCTGAAAATCCTACCAATGCATGCTTAGTTTTGCGGGCGGTGTCCGCAGGGGATGCAGAAATCTTTTTCCGAAATTGTTTCGCATAAATCGGAAATACACTGGAGTTTAACCAGAATGAAATTACACCCATATTCTTGTACAAAGCATTGTAAAGAGTTTCGAATTGCACAGGGTCTTCTAAGTTTATACTGCTCCAACTTATCTTGATTGCAGATAGACTTGTTAAGCGCGAATACTCTTGACAAGGATTTTCAGTATTGCTAATACTATGTATGACATCACGAAATTGTTCCTTTTTCAGTCCTGTGTAATACCAGCTTAAGTACGTCTGTAAAATTGCCATGTCAGGGTGGCTAAATTCAGACCTCTCAGAAGGAGTATCCTTTGCACGGAAAGGAACAGCCATTGTACTTTTCCTCCGCGCATCTACCCCATATTGTACTCGGTGACGTTTTTGTAAACAGGTCAATAGAACTTCGTACAGCAGAAATCCACGCAGCAAGAGCTGTAATTGACGGAGCTGGATGTTCAAGGTGCATGCACTCTTTTCACAATTTGTCAAAACACCTTTAGAAAATGTAAGCTTCTCTTCTCTGGTTAGTTGCTCTAAACCAGTCACAAAAAGAATTCCGCTATCATTTTCCAGCACAGTTTCTAGCACTTTTCTCCGTAACCAATCAAAGCTTTCAGAAGTATCTCCAATGAATCGACACACTTCGGGAAAGTCTCCTTTTGTCTTCTCTTGCTCAAACTCAATGTCAGCATTTGTTTGGATCTCTTCGAAATGGATTGCACAAGCACGGACTATTGCATCGCAAACCTGCCATCGCAAGTTACCACCATCTAAATCAACTGGGTCACCCATAGGGTATACCAGCTGATTTCTAAAATGAAGAATTTCGTCAGATTCATCCAGCACATCTCTAACATGGCTTCGTTGCCAATCATCAATCTCCTGCAACTGGCAACTCAGTGGTTGAGACGCTTCGTGAATTTTCAAATCAAAAGACTTCAAATGTTCGGGAATCGTTATTAAAACTGCCAGTTCTTTCTGCAATTCCATGTAAAGGTTTTTTAGATTACTTGGAATTTTGACATCCCGTGTAAATGGAATAGTAACGCAACGTCTTCCCAACATATTCAATTTCCAACGGTGTTCGTCCATGTTATTCCGATATAAAGATCGCAACACCATTAAGCGGCATAACACATTACCGTCAGAAATAGTCAGAGCCAACATGGGCATTATGACTGAACTCTTGCCCTTGCCCATATGTAG
>TARA_Y100000385_G_scaffold291938_1_pt1 | contig 13240 bp, 12 predicted proteins | sample TARA_Y100000385 | Tara Oceans TARA_Y100000385 (sample SAMEA2620980) | marine metagenome | biome: marine biome (ENVO:00000447); feature: surface water layer (ENVO:00002042); material: "saline water (ENVO:00002010), including plankton (ENVO:xxxxxxxx)" | depth 5 m
CAGCGTTCAGTCATATTTTTCAAGGCGGGTATAGCGCGGGGTATTACAGTTATAAATGGGCTGAAGTCTTAGATGCCGATGCATTCGAGCTTTTCAAAGAGAAAGGGATTTTTAATAAGGAGGTTGCTTCACGTTTTGCAGAGATTTTGTCCCGAGGAGGAACAGAGGCCCCAGATCAGTTGTACAAGAAATTCAGGAATCGAAATCCAAGTGTAGAAGCATTATTAAAGCGCGCTGGAATTGCGAGTTAGTGCATTCTCAGTGTTTTATGACGAAACCGCCTGTAAAGTGCTATTGACGCTACTGTTAAACCAACAGTAAGTCCTATCCAGACGCCAACAGGACCTTTTTCTAACGTTACGCCTAGATAGTAGCACAGCGGTAAAGCGATTACCCAATAGGCCACAAAGCATATAATCGTTGGGATATTCACATCTTTAATCCCTCTGAGCGCACCTAAGGCTGTTGCTTGTATACCATCTGGGAGTTGAAAGATGCCTGCGGCAACCATTAATACGGCGGTATATTGGAGTACTTCTGGGTCCATGCTATATAATTCGGGCAGGAAATTGCGCAGTACAATGAGTAAAGTCATTGTAATGAGCATGAAAAAGAAAGTCAAATGAAAAAGGCTTTGCCCTGCCAATCTCAGCAAAGGAAAGTCTTTACGACCTAATTGATTTCCTATTCGAATTGCGGCGGCAGCTCCTAATCCACTAACCATCATATAACTTACAGAAGCAATATTTAATGCTATTTGATGTGCAGCTTGTTGAACCGGTCCTATCATCCCTACTATTACTCCGCTCATTCCGAAAGCGCCTGCTTCAAAAACGTATTGTAAACCACTTGGAACGCCAATATTTAGTATCTCTCTTATTGTGGAACCGTTAACTTTTGAATTGCGCCAATGCGACCAGTATAAGGCAAATTTCCGTTGCTTTCTTATGTACAGAGCCAAGCCGCCTAGCATGATAAATCGAGTAATTAATGTACTCACGGCAGCACCAATTAATCCAAGTTCTGGGAATGGACCCCAACCAGTGATTAATGGATAATTTAAGATTATATTGAAAAGATTTGCTGCCAGACTCACACGCATGGCTGTTTTGGTATCGCTTAATCCTTCGGCAAATTGTTTAAATGCGAAAAAACTCATCATAGGTAGAATTGAGAATCCTACGATATAGACATAGGGTAGGGCCTCTTGAACCACCCGTTCATCTTGGCCAAGTAAGTGAGCCCCTTCGGCAAAAATCATGACCAACCCAAAAATCACCAAGCCCATAATGCTGTTCAGCAGCAGGCCATTCTTGAAATATTTAGTAGCTGCAGCGGGATCGTCCTCTCCATCAGCTCCTGCTACAAGAGGTGTCAAACCGTAGGCAACACCAATAGCAAATACAATGGGTATGATAAGTATAGATGCGGCAAAACTAATAGCGGCAAGTGGGATGGTACCCAAAAATTTACCTACCATTATTGAATCAGCTACGCTTACTAAAATTTGACCTAGTTGACCAATTACAACTGGATACGCTAGATTAAGACTGATTTTATATTGTTCACTGTATGTGTTCCAGCGAAAAAACATCAGAGATTATAACGGTCTACTTCACGTTGGTAAAAGTTTTCAGCCTCTGTAATGAGACTCTCTAAGGTCTTAGTGAGATCGCCTTCGCTCTCATCACTAATATCGTCGAGCCATTTTACTTCGTCATTCTCTAGGTTAAGAATAAATGCGGGGAATTCAGCATGTACTATGAAGATAGTTTCAGGACTATCTGTATTATCGGCGATTAAGAATTTGGGAAAACTCATGTGTTTATGATTTTGCGCAAAAGTACGCTTATTTCCTTGCGAACTTGTTCACGCAAGACTTACTTATTGGGTTTCCGCTTAAAATATGCAAGCGCTCCATTACATTTCTAAATTCGCGAATGTTTCCAGTCCAATCGTATTCTTGTAATACCATGATTGCCTCTTGATCAATTCCCTTTGGATGCACTTTATATTCAGTCGCAATAGAATTCAAGAAGTGATCTGCTAGCAATGGAACATCACTTCTGCGTTCATTTAAACTAGGGACTTCCATAATAATTACTCCAAGTCGGTGGTAGAGATCTTCTCTAAATTTACCTTCTTGAATCATTTTATGTAAATTTTTGTTCGTTGCGGCTAGAACACGAACATCAACTTTAATACTCTTATCACCTCCAACAGGAGTGATTTTATGTTCTTGCAAAGCGCGGAGTACTTTTGCCTGGGCTCCTAGGCTCATATCGCCTATTTCATCTAGAAATAAGGTTCCTCCATGAGCTAGCTCAAATTTTCCTTTGCGGTCTTTCTGCGCTCCAGTAAATGCTCCTTTTTTGTGACCAAAAAGTTCGCTTTCAATTAATTCTGCTGGTATTGCCGCACAATTAACTTCAATTATTGGATTCTTACTTCGCTCGCTTTGCTCGTGAATTTGGTGTGCAACTAGTTCTTTACCGGAGCCATTTGGTCCAGTAATAAGCACGCGCGCTTCAGAAGGAGCTACCTTGGCAATGATCTCTCTGAGCTCTTTCATGCCTTGACTTTCCCCAATCATCTTATACTTTTTGTTCACGCGCTTTTTAAGCGTTTTTACTTCAGTTACCAGTTCTTTTTGAGTTAAGGCATTCCGTACTGTACTGAGTAATCTATTAAGGTCTGGTGGCTTTGGGAGGTAGTCGTAGGCACCTTTTTTAAGACAATCAACCGCCGTATTGATATCTCCATGACCAGAAATCATGATTACAGGTACGTCTGGGTTAATCCCCATCATATGCTCAAGGACTTCAACGCCATCTTGATGGGGCATTTTTATGTCACAGAAAACAAGATCCCAATTTCCTTCACCAAATATCTCGACACCTATTTTGCCATCTTCTGCCTCATGGATATCGTTATTAGAATCTTCTTCAAGTAAAATCTTTTTGAGGACTCTACGAATGGCAACTTCGTCTTCTATTAGTAGTATTTTACTCATAATATTGATTATACAGCACCGCTTTCTTCATCAGTGTTAGGATGAATCTCTCCTGCTCCAACTATTCCGTCACCAAATTGAGTGATTCTGTCGGGTCCTCGCCAAACTGTTCGCTGAGGAAATGGAATAATAATTTTATTCGCTCGAAATTGTTGATCAATTTCAAATCGTAAATCGCTTTTAATTTTTTCTACAAAAAACAAATCGCGTGTATAGAAATTAAGCTCAAATACTAAGGCACTATCGCCAAAATCTTTAAGTAATACAAGTGGTTTCTCCTTATGGTCCCCTTGGGGATGTTCAAGTGCAATGTTATATAGGATATCCGAAACTTGTGCTGTATCACTTCCGAATGCTACACTAACATACACTGCAAAACGAGTTGTCTCCTCGCTATGCGTTAGATTAATGACTGTTTCATTCGTTAATTTTGAATTAGGTACAATGATTAAAATATCATCTCTTGTTCTAACGGTTGTGGTTCTCAGACCTACAGCTTCTACCTTCCCAATTTGATTTTCTAATTGAATAATATCCCCTACACTCAATGTGCGCTCCATGAGTATGATAACTCCTGCGCTCAAGTCTTTGAATGCATCCTGAAGCCCAAGACCTAAGCCCACAAATAGCGCAGTAGATGCTGCTAACAGCGCTGTTACTTTTACGCCAATAGTTTCAAGTGCGATAACAATTACAACAGTGTAAATAATGTACTTAGAAATCTGAAGAATAGTATAGCGTCTACCTTCGTCGTATTGCTCGCCAGCTTTACTGCGCAAGAAAATTCTTCTTAACAACCAGAATCCATAGCGTGCACTTGCAAAAAGAAGCAATACCTGCAAAAGGCCTTTTACAGAGAGCCTGAAAAAGTCAGTAGACCAGATTCCAAAACTCAAGAATTCTGTGATCCAATTTTGTACGTTATTTAATATTTCAACCATTTATATAATTCCTTCCAAGTAACTTTTTTACCGTACATCAATATACCAACTCTGTAGATTTTTCCGGCTAATGCTACAATACCAAAAAATGTACCTACTAAAATTACAGCACTTAAAGCCATTTGCCAGATAGGGACACCAAAAGGCAAACGCATCATCATGCTGATTGGTGAGGTCAAGGGAATCATACTCATCCAGAATGCCAAAGGTCCGTTTGGATCTTGGATCACATTCGTAGCTGTAGTGATAGCAATAATCATTGGGGCCGTAACGGGTAACATAAATTGTTGTGAATCTGCTTCTTGGTCAATTGCTGAACCTAATGCTGCAAAAAGAGCACTATATAAAAAGTATCCGCCAAAGAAGTAGAATATAAATCCACCTACAACCACAGGGAAATTGATACTATTAATCATGGAGAACATATCTGTTTGATCCACAGTGCTCAAATCTGGAGCTCCAGACCCTGACGGGACTTGTTGTGCAAAAACCTCAGGATAGATGAATGTGCTCACCACCGCATAAATGGTACCGGATAGGATGACCCAGATCAGAAATTGGACAACTCCAACGAGTCCGATTCCAAGAATTTTACCCATCATCAATTGTCTTGGACGAACACTTGAAATAATGACTTCGACAATCCTACTTGTTTTTTCTTCTATTACACCGCGCATGACCTGAACCGCATAGAAAAAGATGAAGAAGTAAATAAGAATGCCAGTGATATAACCCAATCCCATCTTTAGTGGGGTAGCGCTAGTCTCCTCCTTGCCTTCCTCACCCATAGTAAAGCTTTTAATATTCACCTTGGTTTTGGTTTGTGCTACTACTTCCGGATCAACACCCTGCTGAATGAGTTTCTGTTGATTAATTTTCTCCTCTAATTGGCGTTCTACGAATCGCTGAAGATCAATTCCTATATCTTCCTTTCCAAAAAGAAGGATATTATTCTTTATGAAGTCGGGATCCCAGCCATTTCCTGAGGGTATGTATAGAAGAGCATCTTTATCTGAATCTCTTAAGAACGTTTTACCTGCTTCCAAGTCAAATTCCTTCGGATTTAAATACTCCAATGTAAATTGTGTTGTGCCTTCTTCTGGAACCAATATTGAGGGTTCATCTAAGACAATTATGGTTTTATCATCCTCTGGCATCGACGCCAGTAAACCTGGAACTATCATCACCGATGCAAGCAGCACTGGCGCCAATAAAGTCATTAATAAAAATGTTTTTTTTCGCACACGTGTAATGAACTCACGCTGAATTATCAGTAGAATGGGGCTTTTCATGAGTCTAAAGGTTTAGGTCCGTTATTGACGATGTCAATGAATATATCGCTTACTCGTGGCAAGACTTCTTCGAAACCAAGCAATTGATTTTCTTTGGCCAATGTTTGAATCAACGAACTTGGATAAGTTGCACTATTTATAGTTGCGGTAAATCCAGTGTGTTGGTAGTTTCTTTCCAATACATCTGTGCCTTCAAAGGTTTGTTCATCCTTGGTGGTAAAAGCATATGTGCCGTTCATATAATGCTTTCGGATTTCTAATAAAGGCCCTTCTACCATAACCTCACCGTTATTTATCAAGCCTATGTGGTCACATATTTCTTCCACACTTTCCATACGGTGCGTGGAGAAAATGACAGTGGCACCCTCCTGATTTAATCGTTTAATTTCGTTTTTAATCAAATTTGTATTGATTGGATCAAAACCCGTAAAGGGTTCATCAAAAATCAATAAGGTGGGTTTATGCAATACTGTAGTGACGAATTGCACCTTTTGTGCCATTCCTTTGCTCAAGTCCTCCACCTTCTTTTCCCAAAAATCTTCCATTTCAAGGCGCACGAACCATTCTTTTGCGCGGGATTTAGCTTCTGCACCACTTAGGCCTTTGAGTTTTGATAGATACAAAACTTGCTCACCAACTTTCATTTTCTTGTATAATCCGCGTTCCTCAGGTAAGTATCCTATTCGTCCAATATCTGAGGGCTTCAATGGTTGGTTATCAAATAATACTAAACCGCTATCCGGAGCGGTTATTTGATTCATTATTCTAATGAATGAAGTTTTCCCGGCTCCATTGGGACCAAGCAATCCATAAATACTTCCGCTAGGGATTTCTAAGTTGATGTTCGCGAGTGCTACTTTACTGCCGTATTGCTTACGGACATCTTTTGCTCTTATCATAGGTTTTCGGTTTCGGTTAGAAGGGCGAAGTTGTTACGTAGTGGTAGTTGTTAAAAATCCCGTCTTAAAGACAGGAGTTTGAAGTTATGAAATTCATCTGCTATGAGAACATTTCTTTGACTCTATCAAAGAAACCTTTATCCGATTTACCAGGATTTGGTTCAAAGTTTTTACTCGCTTTTAAATTTTCGAGCGCTTTCTTTTCATCATTACTCAAGTTTTTGGGTACCCAAACATTGATATGAATCAATTGGTCGCCTCTGCCGTATCCTTGAACACTAGGTAATCCCTTGTTTTTTAAACGCAATATTTTGCCTGGTTGTGTTCCTTTGTCAATGTTGATTTTTACAGAGCCGCTTACAGTAGTTATTTCAACACTAGTGCCCAATGATGCATCTGGAAAACTAAGCGTCAATTCATAGTGCAAATTTTCTCCATCTCTGGTTAACGAATCATGTGGGATTTCTTCAATTAGAACAATAAGATCCCCTGGTATACCACCTAAAGCTTCATTTCCTTTACCTCCAACGCGCAACTGCATGCCGTCTTGAACCCCACCGGGTATTTTTACTGCAACAACTTCCTCTTTACGCTCTAGACCATCGGATCCGACCCCGCTAGGCTTATGGTCTACAATTTTACCGGCTCCATTGCAAGTGGAACACGTTGCTGCGGTTCGCATTTGTCCTAAGATTGTATTGGTGACCTGCTGCACTTGACCTGCGCCATTGCAGGTTGGGCATGTTTTAAACGTTACACCTTCAGCAACCTTGGCTCGGCGTATCTTTATTTTCTTCTCAACACCGTCAGCGATTTCCTCAAGTGTTAATTTAACTTTTATCCGCAGGTTTGAGCCTTTTGCTTGTCGCTGACGTGAGCCGCCACCACCAAATCCTCCAAAGCCACTGCCACCGCCACCGAAGATGTCTCCGAACATATCAAAAATGTCGTTCATATTTCCGTGGAATCCACCACCACCGGCACCGGCACCGAAAGCTTGATGACCAAACTGATCGTATTTCCGACGTTTTTCCTCGTTGCCAAGCACGTCATAGGCTTCTGCTGCTTCTTTGAACCTTTCTTCTGCTTCCTTGTCGTCTGGATTGCGATCCGGATGATTTTTTAAGGCTACTTTCCGGTACGCTTTTTTAATTTCATCTTGACTCGAATTCTTGTTAACTCCCAAGACATCGTAATAATCGCGCTTCGCCATATTATGCTTCTTTACCGACTACAACTTTAGCATAACGTATTACTCTGTCGCCAATTTTGTATCCTTTTTCTACTTGATCAATTATTTTACCGGCCATATCAGGCGTAGGGGCAGGGATTTGAGTAATTGCTTCCATCTGCTCTACGTCAAATTCTTTTCCCACGGTACTTTCCATAGCTTTGAGTCCTTTGCCTTTAAGGGTTTCCATTAGTTTGTGTTGAATGAGCTTCAGCCCCTCTAAGACAGCCGCGTTTTCTTCCGTTTCTGTTGTATTTATGAGTGCCCTTTCAAAATCGTCTAGAATTGGCAGTAGCGCTGTTAATGTGTCTTCATTTGCGCTCTCCATCAAGGCTAATCGTTCTTTTGCTGTTCTACGACGGAAATTTTCAAATTCCGCGTAAAGACGTAAATTTTGATCTTTTAAGTCTTTAACCTCGTCTTCAAGTTTCATTAACGGATCTTGTTCAACTCCAGTTTCCTCGGTATGCTCAGTGTTTTGATCTACGTTTTTTTCTTCCTGTACTTCTTCGTTTTGAGAAGGTTCTTTTTCCGACATTTCTTTTGAATTTAGGGCTGTGTTTGGTTTACTTAGTGCAAATTTTTAGCCATCTAATACTTCGCTGACAACGTGTCAGCGAGGCGCAAAATTAGACATAAAAAAGGCGTTGGTATATTGCCAACGCCTTTAAATTTTTCGGTGTTAAATATTCTTATCTTTTGAGAGAAGCTAGGGTATTTTCTAAGGCTTGCCCTCTTAAATTCTTTTTGATGATTATGCCTTCCCCATCTAATAAAAAAGTAGCAGGTATGGAATTGACTTTATATAGCTGTGCAGCGGCATTTCTCCATGATTGCAAGTCACTCACATGATTTTTCCAAATTAATTTGTCTTGTAAAATTCCCTTTTCCCAAGCAGCTTTATTTTGGTCTAAACTTACCGAGAACACCTCAAATCCGTCACCGTTTTTAAAGGCAGCATCTTTATATTGATTATACGTTCGTACAACGTTTGGGTTCTCCATACGGCATGGACGACACCATGATGCCCAAAAGTCAATCAAAACCACCTTGCCTTTTAAATCGGATAGTTTGCGAATATTTCCCTGCGGGTCTCGCATTGCGATTTCCGGAGCTTTATTACCAATACTTAAACTCGTGATTTGAGTTTCATCCGAGGCAATAGCGTTAGAAAATTCATTTTGAGAAGAGGTCAATATTACCGCTGAGAATACAAGTGCGATACCCCTTAAAGTCTGAGTGAATATGGTCATAATTATTTAAGTGATTTCTATTATAATCTAATTATTTCTGCGCCAATCGCCTTTAGTCTTCCATCAATGTTTTCATAACCGCGATCAATTTGATTGATGTTATGAATGGTTGAAGTTCCTTCCGCGCTCAATGCTGCAATGAGCAAGCTTATTCCTGCTCTAATATCAGGGGAAGTCATGGTTGTAGCACGTAATGGACTTTGTTTGTCAAGACCAATTACAGTTGCGCGATGCGGGTCACATAAAATGATTTGTGCTCCCATATCAATTAATTTGTCTGTAAAAAAGAGTCGAGATTCAAACATTTTTTGGTGAATCAAAACTGACCCACGTGCTTGTGTGGCAGTGACTAATATAATACTCAATAGATCCGGAGTAAATCCTGGCCAAGGGGCATCCGCTATGGTCATGATTGAGCCGTCAATGAAGCTCTCGATTTCGTAATGATCTTGAGAGGGCACATGCAAATCATCACCTCGCAACTCAGTATGGATACCCAACCTACGGAATACAGTAGGGATGATTCCTAAATCAGGATAGCTCACGTCTTTGATGGTTATTTCGGACCCCGTCATTGCGGCGAGGCCAATCCATGAACCTATTTCTATCATATCAGGTAAAATTCGATGATCCGTACCGCTTAATTCGATGACTCCTTCAATGTGCAGCATGTTAGACCCTATACCGTCAATTTTAGCCCCCATTCGAACAAGCATTTTACACAATTGCTGCAAGTAGGGTTCGCAAGCCGCATTATAAATGGTGGTTTTCCCCTTTGACATTACAGCAGTCATTACAACATTTGCAGTTCCCGTTACAGAAGCTTCATCCAAAAGCATGTATGTTCCTTTAAGATCAGATGCATCTACACTGTAAAAGGAGTCTTTACTATTATAATCGAATTTTGCTCCTAGTTTTTGAAAGCCTAAAAAGTGCGTGTCTAGGCGACGGCGACCAATTTTATCACCTCCAGGCTTTGGGATAAAAGCCTTACCATAGCGCGCCAAAAGTGGGCCAACAATCATGATAGACCCTCTTAGGCTCGCGCCTTTTACCTTGAAGGTATCCGAAGTGAGGTAATCAAGATTAATGTTCTCCGCTCTGAACGTGTAATCTCCATGGCCGTTCTTTTTTACATCTACACCAAGATCGCTTAAGAGGTCAATTAACTTATTGACATCTACAATATCCGGAATATTGGTAATTCGAACTTCCTCAGGGGTCAATAAGACTGCGCAAAGAATTTGTAAGGTTTCATTTTTAGCACCTTGGGGCGTTATGGTTCCGCTGAGTTTCTTTCCTCCAGTAATTTTGAATGTTCCCATGTATTAATATCTCCTTTTCTTGTTTTTCTTCTTACGATTATTGTGATTCTGTTTGCGTTCTGTCTGCACAATACCAAAAGATTTTTCATTAGGTAAATCAAACTCACCTAATTTCAATTGACCTTCCGACATTTCCAATAAATCTTTAAGAATGGTTTGGTCGCCCACTGTATCTTTATTGTACTTCAAATAGTTGCGTTTCATAGCATAGGCAATGCCATAAACCAAGGCATCTTTTTCCTCACCATTTTCCATTTTTAAAGCATGCGCAATCATGTTTTTCACCACAGATCCGTAATGGCGGAACCTCCGTGACTTATCCGGGTACGGTACTTCATCAGGTAAGCCAATGAAACTTTCCGCTGTAGGAATTGGGTATGGACTGTCCACGTCTAATTCAAAATCAGACATAATAAATAAATGATCCCATAGTTTATGTGCATAATCTGGAGCATCCCGGATTGCGGGATTTAGATTCCCAATTACATCAATAATGCTTTGAGCAACCTTACTGCGATGCTCTTTATCTTCAATTGTTAAACAATAGTCAACCATGCGCTGGACATTTCGTCCATACTCCGGTATTTTTAGTTCAGTTCTATCCGTATTATATTCCATGTTTCGAATAACTTAAATTCTTTATTTAGGCTGCACTGACTTTTGCGAATTTTAGTAACAATCTTTTTTCACCAGCATTGTCAAAGTTGATGATTGCCTTGGCATCGGCACCCTCACCTTCCATACGAACAACGGTGCCAAGACCAAATCGCCCGTGAACTACTCTTTTTCCTTCGTGCAGTTCATTAGGTGTTAAGAAATCTCCATTACTCAGTCCCGCACCTGCATTATTTAACGGGGTCAATGTTTTGCCTCTCAATTTAGGTTTTTTTGAGACATTTGAAGCAGCGTTAGTTTTCTTTCCTTTTTTTTCTGAATTCGCAGGATTACCCCAGTTTTTATTTTTTCCTTGATAAACCGTTCTCCCCTTTATTTTCTCAGAGGGTGCGCCAAAAGCGTTATTTAAGGCGGATGAGCTAAAACTTGTGGGGGAGAATTCTGGAATTTGAATGTCCAAGAATGAATCGTCTATTTCATCTATAAATCTAGAAGGCTCGCAGTCGATTAATTTCCCCCAACGATATCTAGTATGCGCATAGGTCAAGTGAGCCCGTTTCTCCGCCCTAGTGAGCGCAACATAAAAAAGTCTGCGCTCTTCCTCAAGCTCACTTCTGCTGCCGCTGCTCATCATGCTCGGGAAAAGGTTTTCTTCTAGCCCTACTATGTATACATACGGAAACTCTAGCCCTTTTGCGAGGTGAATGGTCATCATGCTCACTTTTGGTGTGCCGTCCTCAACTTCGTTGTCTCTATCTGTCAAAAGTGCAATGTCCGAAAGGTAATTAGCTAGTGAAGGGTCACCTTCTGCCAACTCTTTTTGTTGCTCCGTAAAATCTTTTATCCCGTTAAGCAACTCCTGCACATTTTCATAGCGCGTTACTCCTTCAGGGGTTTTGTCTTCTCCTAAGACCTTTATTAGTCCTATACTTTTAGCTACGTGAGCAACTAAATCAAAGGCGTCTTGCTGCTTGGATAAAACAGTAAATGAGTTGATTAGCGTGGAAAAGTCACTAATTTTTCTAATGGTTGGTCTATTTATACCAGATTCTATTTGATGTATTCGCTTACCTACTTCCCATAATGAGCAGTTTTCGTTATCTGCTGCCAGGACTAATTTGGCAAGGGTGGTGGCTCCGATTCCTCGAGCCGGATAATTGATTACTCTTCGATAAGCTTCTTCGTCTTTTGGATTGATGATCAGCCTTAGATACGCTAAAACATCCTTTATTTCTTTTCGCTGGTAAAAGCTGAGCCCACCATAGATTTTATATTGAATATTCTTTTTGCGCAATGCGTCTTCAAAACTTCGGCTTTGGGCATTGGTTCTATATAAAATGCAGAATTGATCGTAGTGAGCATGCTCATTCATGCAGGTTTTCCAGACATTGGTTGCGATGTAGTTGCCCTCGTCTGTATCTGATATGCTTTTATGAACTACAATTTTTTCACCTCCACTGTTCTGAGTCCAAACATTTTTCTGAATCTGATCTTTATTTTTTTCAATAATGCTATTAGCTGCTTGTACAATATTGTTGGTTGAGCGATAGTTTTGTTCAAGCTTGAATAGTTTTGTGTCCGGGTAGTCTTTTTGAAAATTCAGAATATTGCGAATATTAGCGCCACGGAATGCATAGATGGATTGTGCGTCATCACCAACAATGCAGATGTTTTCAAACTTTGCCGCTAATGCCTTAACAATGAGATATTGACTGTGATTGGTATCTTGGTATTCGTCCACAGATATGTATTTGAACCTGTTTTGATATTTGGCAAGGACGTCCGGAAAGGTATACATCAACTCATTCGTCTTTAACAACAGATCATCAAAGTCCATGCAGCCCGCGCGAAAGCACCGGTCTGTGTAGGCTTGATAAATTTCACCAAACATGGGTATTTTGGCTGCGCTGTCTTGAGCTTGAAGTTCGCTATTTTGGAAATAGGCCTTTGGTGTAATCAAGTTGTTCTTTAAAGAAGAGATGCGGCTGGTTATTGACTTTGCTTTGTAAATGTCCTTATCAAGATTTTTCTCTCTAATAATATTACTGACAACCTTTTTGCTATCATCGGCATCATAAATGGTGAAATTTGTTGGGTAACCTAATTTATCTGCTTCAATCCTAAGTATTCTTGCGAAAACACTGTGGAAAGTACCCATCCAAAGGCTTTTAGCTTGCGTTTCACCAACTAATTTCCCAATGCGATCTTTCATTTCTCGCGCTGCCTTATTGGTAAAGGTTAGCGAGAGGATGTTGAATGCGTCCACTCCCTTTTCTAAGAGGTAAGCTATGCGATAGGTAAGCACACGTGTTTTCCCGGATCCAGCGCCAGCTATTACCATTACGGGTCCTTCTGTTTGCTCCGCTGCCTTGCGCTGGGCTTCGTTCAATTGATTGAGAAAATGTGTCAAAGAAATGTTGTTGAGTTGATCAGTAAACAAACGGTTACAAATGTACTTTATATACTTACTCGTAACAACTCAATCTAACCCACCATGTTGGAGATTTTTCAATCTCTTTTCAACACTCGATATGATTATTACATATTGAGCTAATTATTTTAGTAACCATGGGTTTGGTTATGGAGATAATATCACTACATTTGCAGTCCCCAAAAAATGGGTAATTGATTATTGGAATAAACTAGAAATCAAAAGGTACGTATGCCAACG
>TARA_Y100000385_G_scaffold80770_1_pt1 | contig 13225 bp, 11 predicted proteins | sample TARA_Y100000385 | Tara Oceans TARA_Y100000385 (sample SAMEA2620980) | marine metagenome | biome: marine biome (ENVO:00000447); feature: surface water layer (ENVO:00002042); material: "saline water (ENVO:00002010), including plankton (ENVO:xxxxxxxx)" | depth 5 m
TTCGGAAAATACTAATAATGCATGAGAATCATTACATGTACTAATCTTATTTTTGGTATTAGTTTTATTAGTAAAACTATATTCAGGATTACTAGCTAACAAATTATGATATGAGAATAGTAAAATAATAAAAAAACTTACAAAGGTTAATGATAATTTTAACATATAAAAACAATAAAATTAATTACTCTTATACCATCTCCCTGTAGCAGAAGCTGTTTTAAAGATAAAAATAGTGCTATTTATCAATAAATCCAATTTCCAACATCATAATTGACCTATTTTTTATCTCCTTAGAAGTGGTAAAGTCATCTATTAAAGACTGAAATAAATTCTTAGACTCATTATTTTTGCCATTTTTCCAATAATATATAGCTTCTTGCTCAATGATATGACTTTTTAAATTTACAGATTCCGATTTAATCTTAATGATATTATCAATTATATCATATTTTTTGTTGTCATTCAAGCTAACCAAATATTTTACGGCTAATAAACCCGCATATTCTCTAAAAAAACCATCGTAATCATTGTTACGATTAATTAAAATATATAAATCTATAGCTTTATCAATTTTATTATTATTAATTAGTGTTTTGGCATATTGCATAGATGAAATAAACTTGATACCGTCAGAGTTGTTTTGTTCAACTAATATTTTTAATTCATCACTATCAATTTTTTCCTTTAAAAATATCTCTTGCAATATCACTGAATATTTTTGATTAATATCTTTATTATAAAAATAATATCCAATGTAGGATGAAAACAAAATCACTATTAATATAATAAGTGAGATGAATTTCAGTTTATTTTGTTTGTAAAAATTTATAAATTGTAATAATATAGCTTCTATCTTGGCTTCTTTTTGGATTTGAACTAATTCACTCATTGATAATTTAAATTATGATTTGTAAGATAATTTTTTAAAATTTGATATCTGAAATTGTTAACTAAAAAAATAAGTAAGTCAATATGGCAAAAATAGAATCTATTATAGCAAGAGAAATTCTTGATTCCAGGGGTAATCCAACATTAGAAGCTGATGTAACTTTAGAAGACGGCACTATTGGCCGCGCTTCTGTTCCAAGCGGTGCTTCAACTGGAAGTTTAGAAGCTTTTGAACTTAGAGATGGTGACAAAAGTCGTTATTTAGGGAGGGGTGTTTTAAAGGCTAAGAAAAATGTTAACAACATCATCGCTAAAGAATTAATCGGTGAATCTGTTTTTAATCAAAATAGATTAGATGAAATTATGCTTAAAATTGATGGCACCAAAAATAAATCAAACCTTGGTGCAAATGCTATTTTAGCTGTTTCTCTAGCGATTGCTAAGGCGGGTGCAAATTCTTTAAAATTACCCTTATTTAAATATATATCTCAAAATATTATCAATAATGGTTCGGCTGACTTAATGCCAATTCCAATGATGAATATTCTCAATGGAGGTAAGCATGCTGACAACAGAATTGATATTCAAGAATTTATGGTCATGCCAATTTCTGCTCAGTCAATTTCTGATGCTATTAGAATGGGTGCAGAAATTTTTCATAATCTTAAAAAAATACTTAAGGAATCAAATCTCAATACTAACGTTGGTGACGAAGGTGGCTTTGCTCCAGATTTAAATTCAGCCCAAGAAGCTTTAGATTTAATATCCAAAGCTGTTAAAGCTTCTGGTTATGAAGTTGGAAAGGATGTTGTTTTTGCCCTTGACGCTGCTTCTACCGAATTTTATGAAAATGGTAATTATAACCTTAAAGGCGAAGATAAAATATTAAACTCCAAGCAATTAATAGAATATTATCAAGATCTTTGTAATAAATACCCAATTATTTCAATTGAAGATGCCATGGCAGAGGACGATTTTGATGGATGGAAACAAATAACTGAAATTTTAGGCGACGATATAACTCTAGTTGGAGATGATATTTTTGTTACTAATAAAGAAATTTTACAAAAGGGTATTGATCAAAAAATGGCTAATGCTATTTTGATTAAATTTAATCAAATTGGTACTCTAAGTGAAACCCTTGAAACTATCAAGCTAGCTCAAGAAAATAATTACAAAGTTATTATTTCACATAGATCTGGCGAAACTGAAGACAATATTATTTCTCATATTGCTATCGCCACTAATGCTGGCCAAATTAAAACTGGTTCATTATGCAGATCTGATAGAACAGCAAAATATAATGAATTAATCAGGATTGAGGAGTTTTTATAAATTAAATTTATTTGTCGCAATACTATTTGCAGTGACAAAAATAACATTCTTTAATTTGTAACCAACCTACCAAATAAATTATAAATCTCATTTTATTCCTTTAGCCTACAGTAATAACAAGGTATCTAGTTTATTATTAACTACTTCATATAACAACCCATAACTAGTTGGTAGAAATATTAAGTATTTGTAAATATTATTTTATTTTTTCTTAAATTAAATCGGTAATTATTATCGTTTACAAAGCTATTTAAATTAATTTCAACTAGCTTCTTGAATTTATGGTTCGTTTAATAGATGATCATTAATAACAAATAAATTAATAAATAGATGATTAATAAAAATATAAATTATAAAACTGAAATACTTTCAGGATTAACAGTTGCATTAGCATTAGTACCAGAAGCTGTAGCATTTTCATTTATTGCTGGTGTGCAACCCTTAGTTGGACTTTATGCCGCCTTTTTAGTAGGACTAATCACTGCTGCCTTTGGTGGCAGACCGGGTATGATTTCCGGCGCTACTGGTGCATTAGCAGTTGTTATGGTAAGTTTGGTTGCCAATCATGGAGTAGAATATCTTTTTGCTACTGTAATTTTAATGGGTTTAATTCAAGTATCTTTTGGTTTTTTACGTCTTGGTAAATTTATTAAAATGGTACCCTACCCTGTTATGCTTGGCTTTGTTAATGGATTGGCTATTGTCATTTTCCTGTCACAAGTATCCCAATTTAAAATCACTGATAATTTTGGTAATGAAAATTGGATGAGTGGTAATTTACTTTATGTTACCTTAGGATTGGTTGCTCTAACTGTTGCGATTATCAAATATCTACCTAAAATCACCAAATTTATTCCTGCCCCACTTGGTGCTGTTTTAATTATTTCATTTTTAGTTATTACCTTTGATTTACCTTCAAAAAATGTTGGTAATTTGGCTGATATTTCTGGCTCCTTTCCTATTTTTAACACTCCTGAAATAAATTATAATCTTGAAACCCTTAAAATCATACTACCATATGCTTTTATTTTAGCTATGATTGGCTTGATAGAGTCGTTACTAACCCTAACTTTAATTGATGAAATTACCGGTACTAGAGGAAGAAATAGTAAAGAATGCGTAGCCCAAGGATCTGCCAATATTATCACTGGGTTTTTTGGTGGTATGGGTGGATGTGCCATGATTGGCCAAAGTATGATAAATATTAAATCTGGAGGTAGAAGTAGAATTTCTGGCATTTCGGCAGCTTTATTCTTACTTTGCTTCATTCTTTTTGCTTCAAATTTAATTGCTCAAATTCCAGTTGCAGCCTTAACGGGGATTATGATTGCAGTTGTTATTGGCACTTTTGAGTGGTCTAGCTTTAGAATTATACGTAAAATTCCTAAGAATGATGCTTTTGTATTGATTTTAGTTTCAGTAGTTACTGTCTTTACTGATCTAGCAATTGCTGTTATTATTGGCGTTATTGTTTCGGCCTTAAACTTTGCTTGGAAAAGTGCAAAAAGTCTACATGCAGTTACTGAAGCTAAAAAAACAAAAAAAACCTATATTCTTCATGGTCATTTATTTTTTGCTTCCATCTTTACTTTTAAAAAGATTTTTGATCCTAAAAGTGATCCAAAAGAAGTTACAATTGATTTTAAATATTCACGTGTTTGGGATCATTCTGCACTACAAGCAATTGATGAGCTGGCAGAAAAATATATGAGATTAAAAAAGAAGTTACATCTTTTACATTTAAGTGAAGATTGTCAAAGATTACTTGACAAAGGTAGTAATTTTGTAGAAAGCCATCCTGATGAGGATCCACATTATAGAGTTGTAATAGATTATAATGAAATTGAAAATATCGAACATTATAAGGATCTTAAAAAACAAGAAAAATAGGTTTTCTAGAAATAATTTTTATTAACCACGTCATGATTGCTTTGATATTTTGATTAAAAAGTAAATTTATTACAAAAACACTCTTAAATAAATATTGTTATAAAGATATAAGCGAATAACAAAATTTAGAAGCAATTAATGCACTTTTTTACTTAACTTTTAGTCAAAATGTTGGAGCGGGTGAAGGGGATCGAACCCTCACGACCAGCTTGGAAGGCTGGGGCTCTACCATTGAGCTACACCCGCAATTGGAATCATTAATCATAAAAAATGAAATTAAAAAAACAAATTATTATTTTATTTTCTTAATAATTTCTCTTAGAACTGCAGCTAAACCTTCTTTTTTTTTAACTGAGATAGTAAAAATCTTTTTTCTTTTAACTACTAATCTTAATTCTTGAATTTTTTCTGTAATTTCCTCCTCCTCTAATAAATCACATTTATTTAATACAATAATTTCTTTCTTCTTACTAGTATTTTTACTATATTTTTTTAACTCTTCTTTAATTGTAAAATAATTTTGTGTAATATTTTCATCAGCAATATCAATTAAATGTAAAACTAAACCACATCTTTCAATATGCTTTAAAAAACGATGTCCCAAACCTTTGCCAATATTAGCATCCTTAATTAAACCAGGAATATCAGCAATAACAAAACTTTGATTATCAAGATAAGCAACACCTAATTGCGGTTTTAAGGTAGTAAAAGGATAATCAGCAATTTTTGGTTTGGCTTTCGTTACAGAAGAAATAAAGCTAGATTTACCTGCATTAGGTAGGCCAACTAAACCAATATCTGAAATTAATTTTAATTTTAACTTAATAAAAAATCCAATTGCATCTTCACCTTTCGTTGCTCTTTGAGGAGAGCGATTAGTAGAGCTTCTGAAGTGAAAATTACCAATGCCACCCTTACCTCCTTTAGCTATAATTATCTCTTGATCATCATTCGTAATATCACAAAGAATATTTTCTCCTGAGTCATCAATAATCTCAGTACCAATAGGAATTTCAATAATTAAATCATCTCCTCCAGCACCAAAACGGTTTTTTCCCATACCATTAGAGCCATTTTTTGCTTTAAATTTTTGTTGATAACGAAAATCAATTAAAGTATTGAGATGTTTTGTTGATTTAATGACAATGTTACCACCTTTACCACCATCACCACCATTTGGACCTCCTCTAGCTATAAATTTTTCTCGTCTAAAGCTAACACAACCATCACCACCCTTACCAGATTCCACATAAATTTTAGCCTCATCAATAAATTGCATCTTAAGATAAATTTTCTTTAATTTTAATCATTTCCAAACAAACTTTAGCAGCAAAACCACCTTTATTTTTATGTTTAATGTCTGCCCTGACAATTGCCTGATCTTTATTTTCACAAGTTAAAACTGAATTACCAATTGCCAAATTTTTATTTATTGCCAAATCATTAATACCACGCATTACTTCATTGCAAACATAGTCATAGTGTGTTGTTTCCCCCCTTATTACAGCGCCAAGAGCGATGAATCCAGCAAATTTATTGGATTTTACTGCCATAGAAATAACAGTAGGAATCTCTAAGGCGCCAGAAATTTCAATTAATTCATAATCAAAATTATTATTCTTTAATTTGTTATTGTTATTATCTAACTCACTAACTGCCCCCTTTATTAACATATGAGAAATGTCTTGATAAAAATTAGCAGCAATAATTAATATTTTCTTCATCCTAAATTTTAAACATTACCAACATGAATAGCGCAGGTTCCTAATGATAAATTATAATAATCAACATTATGAAAGCCAGCATCTATAATCATTTTTTTAAACTCTTCCTGTTTAGGAAATTTTTTAATAGATTCCACTAAATATTGATAAGAATCTTGATCTTTAGTAACAAGTTCGCCAATTTTTGGGATAATATTAAAAGAATATAATTCATATAATTTTCTTAAAATATCATTATTTACTTTTGAAAATTCTAAACAAATAAATTTACCTCCTGGTTTTAAAACTCTTTTCGCTTCCTTTAAACCAATTTTAATGTCTGTAAAATTTCTAATACCAAAAGCAATGGTATAAAAATCAACAGTATTATCTTCATGAGGCAAATCTTGACCACTAGCAACGGTAAACTTAAAATGATCTAATAGATTTTTATTAATTATTCTATCACGACCATACTTTATCATTTCGGAATTAATATCTAAAATTTCAATTTCACCTTCAATATTTTGTTTTTTCATTTTACTTAAAATACGAAGAGCAATATCGCCAGTACCACCAGCAACATCAAGAATCTTATATTTTTTAGTTGGTCTAAAATGCAGCTCCTTAACCACCTCATCTTTCCAATAGCGGTGAATACCAAAACTCATCAAATCATTCATAATGTCATATTTAGAAGCAACTGAGTTAAAAACATCCTTAACTAAACTTTCCTTTTCTTGTAAATTAACTTTTTTAAAACCGAAAAATGTTTCTTTATTCATGATAATAATTACTATTTATTTTGTAGAAAAAACATAAATTAATTGAAAATATATCTTTACTTAAATATAATTGCAACATGACTTTTAAAAATATAGATCCAGAAATAATTCTAAAGTATGATAAGCAAACCCCTCGTTATACTAGTTACCCAACTGCACCGCATTTTAAGGAAGAAAAATCCGATCAATTATATCGCAAATGGATAGAGGAAATTCCTACAAACAGTAGAATATCCCTTTATTTCCACATTCCATTTTGTGAAAAACTTTGTTGGTATTGTGGTTGTAATACGCAAATTATTAATCATTACTCTCCTGTTGAGCGCTATCTAATTTATTTGAAGAAAGAAATATCTATAATTTCAAACTTAATTAAGAATAAAAATTTAAAGATTTGCCATATTCATTTTGGTGGTGGTTCTCCAACTATTATTGATCCTTTAAATTTTAAAGATCTATTTTCCCATATTAGAAACAATTTTAACATTATAGAAAATGCAGAAATTGCTATCGAGGTAGACCCAAGGAATATAGACGAACATAAGGCTAAAATATATGAAAAAGTTGGCATTAATCGCGTTAGTTTTGGTGTCCAAGATTTTGATTTAAATGTTCAAAAGTTAATCAATCGTGTTCAGCCTTTTGAGTTGGTAGAAAAAATTTGCACCCTTTTTCGTAAATATAATATTAGTAATATTAATTTTGATTTTATTTATGGTCTTCCAGGGCAAACTTTAGAAATTATTACTAAAAATATTAATCTAATTCAAAAATTAGATCCAGACCGTATTGCATTTTTTGGCTATGCACACGTCCCTTGGGTAAAAAAATATATGAGATTTATCAAAGACGAAGATCTGCCAAATGCTACAGACAGAATCGATCTTTATAATATTATTTCTCAAGATCTTCATAAAATTGGTTATCAATCGATTGGTCTTGATCATTTTGCTAAAAAAGATAGTGACATTATTAAACAGCTAAAAAAAAGAGAATTAAAAAGAAACTTTCAAGGATATTCAACAGATGAAGCTAATATTTTAATTGGCATGGGGATTTCTTCCATTAGTTATTTACCTTCTGGATATGCTCAAAATACTACCAAGAATATTCCTTACCCTAAATTTATTGATGAAAATCAATTACCTATTTCTAAAATTATTAAAATTTCAACTGAAGATAAGATAAGAAAATTAATTATTGATGAAATTATGTGCTATTTAAATGTCAATTTAAATAAATTTATTACCGAATTTAATCTAAAAGATAATTATTTTGATCAGGAATTGTCAGATTTAAGAACTCTAGAAAGTGAAGGATTGATTAAAATTTATAATAAAAAAATTACTATTAATCCTAAAACTCCTCAAATTTCTAGGGTTACCGCTAGTTTTTTTGATCAATATTTTGATAATGCATCAAATAATAAGCATTCAAAGGCAATTTAGAGATCTATAATTGTAAAAATCACTAATTAACTCTGTCAAATAGTGTAATTTCAAGAAGTGTTGGTTGATAAGTGACTAAAAAACTACTCGAATAAAGTAACTAGCAAATAAATGAGATATGTTGGCCAAAATTCAAAAAAACTTTTTGTATTTATTTCCTTTCCCAATTTGTACTATCTTCACTATCTTTAATAACGATATTTTGTTTTAATAATTCATCTCTTATAGCATCAGCTTTGCAATAATCCTTATTTTCTTTAGCTTTTTTTCTTTGTTCAATTTTATTTAAGATATAGGCTTCATCAATATTATTATCTGGTTTTTGATTAAAATAATTTTGATCTAAAATACCTAAAAACTCTAACATTTCAACTAAATTTGATTGCAAAACTTCTTTTTGCTTAGAATTTTTATAATCTTTTATTAATGAATGTAAAATAGAAAAAGCCAATGGAGAATTAAGATCATCACTTAGAGCTAGAATAATTTTTTCTAAATAAGGATTTTCATATTTTGGTAATAAGAAAATATCTTGATTTAAAATTGAATAGAATTTTTTAATTGACTTAGTTGCATCAATTAAGGCTTTTTCATTGTAATCTAATGGCTTGCGATAATGTGTGGAAAGTAGTAAAAAACGAATTACAATGCCAGAAATATCCTTTTCTATTAAATCTGCAACAGTAATAAAATTACCAAGAGATTTACTCATTTTTTCACCCGAAACAGTTAAAAAGCCATTATGCATCCAATATTTAGCATAATTTGAACCTTGATGAGCACATTTACTTTGAGCAATTTCATTTTCATGATGTGGAAATTGTAAATCTGCTCCACCTCCATGAATATCAAAGTCATTTCCTAAAAATTTACCACTCATAGCGCTGCATTCAATATGCCAACCAGGACGACCACGACTCCAAGGTGAATCAAAAATGGAAGAAGCATCGTCATTGTCACTAGCAGGCTTCCATAACACAAAATCTAGGGGGTTTTTTTTATAATCAGCTTCTTCAATCCTAGAGCCTGATATCATTTCATCAAGATTACGTCGTGATAATTTACCATAATTTTCATAAGAATTTACATCGAATAAAACATGACCCTTACTAACATAGGCATTGTTATTTTTTATTAACTTAGTAATAAGATTAATAATTTCAGAAATATTTTCAGTAGCTTTGGGCTCAAAACTTGGCTTTAAAACATTAAGATATTCAATATCAGAGTTAAAATCCTTAATTACCTGATTAGTTAATTCTTTGATAGAAATATTATTTTCCTTTGCTGCCTTGTTAATTTTATCATCAACATCAGTAATATTGCGAACATAGGTGACTTTAGAAAAGTTTTTTTGTAAAAAACGATATAGAAGATCATAAATAACAATAGACCTAGCATTACCAATATGTGGACGACTATAAACTGTTGGGCCACAAACATAAAATCTGATGTGATCTCGATCTATCGGTTCAAAAACTTCCTTACCTTTAGATAATGTGTTAAAAAATTTTATGACCATATAATATTTTGCTTTAAATAACTTTTTACAAAAACTAATTATAAGATAATAGTTTTAAGAGTTACTATGTTTATTCAATAATTTTAACCTCCCATTCTAATTTAACACCTGTTTTTTCTAAAACTTCATCAATTACTAACTCACCCAGATTGATTAAATCATCTGCATTATTAGTACCGTGATTTATCATAAAATTACAATGCTTTTTTGACATCTGTGCTTTTCCAACCATTTTACCACGACACCCTGCCTTATCAATTAACTCCCAAGCCTTTAAATTTGGTGGGTTTTTAAAAGTACTACCGCTAGTTTTTTCTCTAATTGGTTGAGTTTCTTCCCTCTTTTTATTAAAATTGACTATTTTTTTAGAAATTTCTTCCTTTTTACCTTCAGATACCTCTAGAAAAGCCTTTAAAAAAATAATATTTTTTTTCAGAGAACATTTTCGATATTCAAAAGCGCAATCATGGTTAGAAAATTCAAAAATATTACCTTCAAAATCAATTGCTATGGTTTTTATTAAAAAATCAGCAATTTCACCACCATAACAACCAGAATTCATCCTAATAGCACCACCAATAGAACCCGGAACTCCAGTTAAAAATTCTAAATTAGTCAAAGAATTATTTTTACAATAATTTGCTAAATTACGCGACAAAACCCCTGCCCCAACTTCTAAAACATTATTTTGATAAGAAATATCACTAAAACCAAAATTTAACTTAATAACACAAGCGTCAATTTCTCCCTCCTTGATAATAACATTAGACCCCACACCTAAAATAATAACTTTTAAATCTTCAGGTTTGTTTTGTAAAAAAAACTTTAAATCATTAATATTTTTTGGTAAAAAAACAATTTTAGCACGACCGCCAACATTAAACCAATTAGTTTTCGCCAGATCAACATTGAAACGATATTTTCCAGCAATTTTAGGCAAGTCAAAATAGGATTCAGCCATTATTTTTTATAAAAATTTATAATTTTAATTATTAATATTATAACAGATAAAATAAAAGTTATTATATTAGAGATAATTAAAGGATATGATAAAATTAACAAGCCGTAAATTAACCAAAAAGAAACGCCAATAGTAAATAATAAGTACATCCAAAGCGACAACGCTTCTGTCTGCCTAGTAATTAATACTTTAACAGCTTGTGGCAAAAATGACACAGTAGTTAAAGTGGCGGCTATAGTGCTAATAATAATTTCAGTTGATATATCCATATTTCATATTGATTTTGAAAAATACTTAATTATGTTTATATAATTATTTATATAATATCAATTAATTTTTAAGTTTAATAAAGTGTCAAATATATCGACCGTAATAGGAAATAAAGAAATTTTACTCGTTGCTGAAAATATCGCTCATAGCAAAGGTATAACAAAAGAGAAGGTAATTGAAGCTATACAAGATGGAATTGAACTGGCTGCAAAGAAAAAATATGGCTACAATCTGTTAGTTGAATGTGAAATTAACCAAAAAACTGGTCAAATTAACATTTACAATAATCTTTTGGTGGTTAAAGATGAATCTGCTGAAGATTTTAACAGTAGAACGCAAATTATTCACAAGTACGCAATAGAAAAAGATGAGAATATTTTAGTTGGTGGATATATTAGAGAGCTGCTACCACCTATTGATCTAAATAGAACAATAGCAAAAATTACAAAAAATGAAGTTGTTAAGAAGGTAAAAGAAGCTGAAAAAGAAAAGGAATACGAAGAATTTCAAAATAGAATTGGTGATATAGCTTATGCTACTGTAAAAAAAGTTGGTATTAAAAATATATTGATGGAAGTTGACAATGCAGAAGCAATCATACATCAAGATGACTTACTTCCTAAAGAAGTATTTAAAGTTGGAGATAAATTAAGGGTTTATATTAAAAATGTTGAAAGGAAGGAAGCTGGGGTCCAAATTTTCCTATCCAGAACTCACGAACAGTTTTTAGTCAAGCTATTTGCTCAAGAAGTTCCAGAATTATTTGATGGTAGTATTAAAATAGGTGGTGTAGCTAGAGACCCAGGATCTAGAGCAAAAATTGCTGTTTATTCCGATAGAGAAGATATTGATGTTGTAGGCTCTTTAATTGGCGTTAGAGGATCTAGGGTTCAGTCAATTAGCGCTGAACTTAGGGGTGAAAAAATAGATGTAATAAAATGGTCTAATAATTTACCAGAAGTAGTTGTAGAGGCTTTATCTCCTGCTAAAATTAGTAAAGTTGTAATTGATGAAGAAAATAACACAATCGACTCTATATTAAATGAAGATCAAGTAAGTCTTGCAATTGGAAGGTCTGGCCAGAATGTTAGATTAGCATCTAACTTAATAGGTTATAAAATTAACATCCTAACAGAAGAGCAAGAATCTACTAGAAGAAAAGAGGAGTTTAATGATTTATCAGAATTATTCTCGGAAGTTCTTGATGTTGAAACTGTAATAGCGCAATTATTAATTGTAGAAGGGCTTACATCGATTGAAGATATTGCTGGGTCTGAAATATCTGATATATCCTCTATAGAAGGATTTAACGAAGATATTGCTGAAGAGATTATTAGAAGAGCTAATGATCATTTAAATTCTGACAATGAGGAGGCGGTAAAAACTAGCTAAATAATAACATATAGTAAGTAATTAATATTGTTACTTTTATTTCTAATTTTATAGCAAAATTTCTATAAAGATGGTGATAATTTTACTAACTGTATTTTTAATTAATATTAATCAGGTAATATTCTGATAATCTAATAGCATTATATTTCTGTTCACATATTTATGACAGATCTTTTGTAAAAAATAAAAGATATTTTGATGACTAAAAATAATAACGGGAAAAATCTTAAAGGAAAACTAACTTTAGACCTACCTAAAACAATAGACATATCTAAAATTGGTGATTTTAAAGTTAAAATTAAAAAGAAATTACCTGAAAAAGCACCCAATCAGGTAAAAAATGTAGAACCAGACTCAATAAATAGAGGTTTAAGTAAAGGCGAGATTGAATATAGAAAAAAAGCTCTTGAAAATTACGAAAAAAAAACAACTGACACTATTTTTTCTCAAAATAGTAGTGATATATTAAACAAAATAAGCCAAAGTTCAAGATTAGAAAAAGATTTATTAGCTAAAAAAAATATAGAAGATACGCCAAATATTGATGACAAGAAAGATGAAACAATAAATGAACAAAAGGCTGAAAAGGAAATTAAGTTTGAAGCGATAGAAAATAATTTCCAAGTAAAAAGCTTTGATATTAATGAAAAAATTAAAGCTAGTCTAGAAATTGATCGTCAAAAAGCAGAGGAAGAAAGGAAAATAAAAGAAAAAGAAAATCAAGAAAAAGAAAAAATAAAAAATAAAAAACCAAAAAAGGAATTTAACGACAACAATGAACATGATTACAATAGTAAAAAACAACTAAAGAAAAACAAAAGATCAAAAAAACAAATATTTATTATTGATGACGACTCAGAAGATGTAAGATACAAGAGGAGAAGAAAAAATAAAATGGAAGAACCTACTAAAGAATATAAAAAAATTTCTAAAGAGGTTATATTGCCAGAAATGATTCTAATATCAGAATTAGCTGACAGAATGAGTGAAAAAACTGGTGACGTAGTTAAGAAACTATTCTCTATGGG
>TARA_Y100000385_G_scaffold48181_1_pt1 | contig 13186 bp, 10 predicted proteins | sample TARA_Y100000385 | Tara Oceans TARA_Y100000385 (sample SAMEA2620980) | marine metagenome | biome: marine biome (ENVO:00000447); feature: surface water layer (ENVO:00002042); material: "saline water (ENVO:00002010), including plankton (ENVO:xxxxxxxx)" | depth 5 m
GGTAAATTTGTAAATTATGATAAGGGTGATGATACGGATGAAAGAGCTTTAGAGAATCATTATATTTCAGTTGTACCTGTACAATTTGATGTTACCGCTTACCATGCTATATCGAAATTAAATACTATTTTATAATGAAATCAGACCTTTCAAAAGGAGTATTACTAGGGATTATTTCTCCGATAATTGCATTTGTAATTTATGTAGTATTTATAATAGAAACAACATTAGGTAGTGTTATTAATAATCCTAGTTTTACTAATAATTTACCATCTATTATTAGTTTGTCATTATTAATAAATTTAGCATTATTTTTTCTGAAAATAAAATTTAACAAAGATGAACAATCTAGAGGAATTTTGTTTTCTACATTCTTGTATGGAGTTGTAATTGTAATATTAAAATTCCAATAAAGTGAAATTTTATCTTGTTTCAGGAGAAAAGTCTGGGGATTTACATGGCGCAAATCTGGCAAATGAAATTTTAAAACAAAATAAAGATTCTAAACTTAGGGGATTTGGAGGGGATAAAATGAATATAGAAGGAGTTGAAATTGTAAAACATATTAATCAACTTTCTATTATGGGATTTACAGAAGTAATCAAAAATTTATCTGTAATAAAAAGGAATTTAAATTTCTGTAAAAATGATATTATCTCTTTTAATCCGGACGCTATAATTCTAATTGATTTCCCTGGGTTTAACTTAAAGATTGCAAAATTCGCAAAAGAAAAAGGAATAAAGGTTTTTTATTACATCTCTCCAAAAGTTTGGGCTTGGAAAAAAAGTAGGGTAGAACTCATGAGAAAATATGTGGATGAGTTAATTGTCATTTTCCCTTTTGAGGTGGATTATTTTAAGAAAGAAGATATAAAAGCTCATTATTTTGGCAATCCACTTTCTGATGAAATAAAAAAGGAAACAGAAAAATTATCAATAGATATTAATAAATCAATTATTTCGATCTTGCCTGGAAGTAGGAAACAAGAAATAAAAAGAAATCTACCAACAATGTTAAATTTAATTACTAAATTTCCAAATTATCAGTTTGTAATAGCGTCTACTGAAGAAATGTATAATTTATGTAAGCAAATATCTGAAGGAAAAAATGTAGAAATTGTAAAGGATCAAACATATACTGTTTTGAAAATATCAGAACTGTCATTAGTAACTTCTGGAACTGCAACTCTGGAAGCCGCAATGTTCAATGTCCCACAATTAGTTTGCTATAAAACAGATCCACTAACATATTTTTTAGCAAAAATTTTTATAAGGATAAAATGGATTTCTCTAGTAAATATCATTATGGAGAAATTGGTTGTAAAAGAGTTTGTTCAGAGTGAAATGACACAAAAAAATCTCGTTTCAGAAACAAATAATTTACTATCAGAAAGCGGTAAAACACAAATTTTACAGGATTATAAAATGTTGCAAGAAAAATTAGATTCTGGTAATGTTTCTGAGAAAACAGCTAAATTTATTTTAGAAAATGTTTAGGATTGGTTTTTTAGTTTTTCTAACTCAATTAATTCATCTCTTAATCTAGCAGCTTCAACAAAACTAAAACTACTTGCTGCTTTTTCCATTTCTGATTTTGTATATTTTATCATTTGCTTAATCTGACTCTTATCTAATTTACTATTACTGTAGTCAGTTGTTTTTGTTACAGAATAAGGATTTAGTTTATCAGAAATTCCCGTATTTAATTTTTTAATAATAGGTTGAGGAATTATACCATTTTCTTTGTTATATTTTTCTTGTTTCTCTCTTCTTCTGTTTGTTTCATCAATTGTAATCTTCATAGATTTTGTAATCTTATCTGCATACATTATTACAAGACCGTTTAAGTTTCTGGCAGCTCTACCAGATGTTTGTGTTAAGGCTCTTGCTGACCTTAAGAAACCTTCTTTATCTGCATCTATTATTGCTACTAGACTTACTTCTGGTAAATCTAAACCTTCTCGGAGTAAATTAACTCCAATCAAAACATCAAATTCACCTTCTCGGAGTCCGTAAATTATTTCAATTCTTTCCAAAGTATCTACATCAGAATGGATATATCGGCATTTTATACTAAATTTTGTAAGATATTTTGTAAGTTCTTCTGCCATTCTTTTTGTTAGAGTGGTAACTAAAATCCTTTCTCTTTCTTCAACTCTTTTTCTGATTTCTTCTAGCAAATCATCTATTTGATTTTCACTAGGACGAACTTCAATTCTTGGATCTAACAAACCAGTTGGTCTAAGAACTTGTTCTACAATTACTCCATCACTTTTTTCAAGTTCGTAGTCTGCTGGTGTAGCACTTACAAATATGGTTTGTTTATTTATCTCTTCCCATTCTTCAAACTTAAGAGGTCTATTGTCTAAAGCGGAAGGAAGTCGAAAACCGTGTTCAACCAGGTTAGTTTTTCTAGATTTATCTCCACCGTACATTGCTCTTACTTGAGGGAGAGTTACATGACTTTCATCAACAACAGTAATAAAATCATTTGGAAAATAATCGAGTAAACAAAAGGGCCTGCTTCCTGCTACTCTTCCATCAAAATACCTGGAGTAATTTTCAATTCCAGAACAATACCCTAGTTCTTTTATCATTTCTAAATCAAAATTGACCCGTTCATCTAGTCTTTTTAATTCTGTTTTTAATCCAGATTGTTCGAATTCCTCCAATCTAATTACTAAATCATCTTGTATTTTTTTTACTGAAGATTGAACAATCTCTTTACTAGCAACAAATATATTTGCCGGAAATATTCTAAATTCTTCTAAATTATCTATTTTTTTACCACTTTCTGCTTCTATAGATTCAATTTCCTCAATCTCGTTACCCCAAAATGAAATTCGGTATGCGATATCAGTATGTCCTGGAAAGATATCAATTGTATCTCCTTTTACCCTAAATTTACCTCTTTCGAAATCCCCCGTACTTCTGCTATATAAGGATGCAACAAATTTTTGTAATAAAGAGTTTATTGAAATAGTGTCACCAATTTTCAACTCTACTATACCATTATTAAACTCTTCTGGATTTCCAATTCCATAAATACAAGAAACAGAAGCAACTACGATTATATCTTTTCTTCCTGAAAGGAGAGCTGAAGTAGTATTTAGTCTGAGCTTTTCAATTTCTTTATTTATAGATAAGTCTTTTTCAATATAAGTTCCTGTTGAAGGTATATATGCTTCTGGTTGGTAATAATCATAGTACGAAACAAAATATTCTACTAGGTTATTTGGAAAAAACTGTTTAAATTCAGAGTAAAGTTGAGCGGCAAGTGTTTTGTTATGACATAAAACTAAAGTTGGTCTGTTTATTTGTTTTATAACGTTAGCGATTGTAAAGGTTTTTCCAGAACCAGTGACACCTAGAAGTGTTTGGTGTGATTCTAGATCGTTTAAACCGTTTACAAGTCTTTGAATCGCTTCAGGTTGATCTCCTGTGGGTTTGTATTCTGACTCTAACTCAAAATCCATTTAGATTTTGTTTAGTAACGAAAGTTTTTTCTTTAATTCTTCAATTTCTTTTTTAGAATTCTCAATATTTTTCAAAACATCTTCTTTTAATTTTTCAGTTCCTTTTCCATTTCCGAAAAAGCTGATATTATTTTCGTATTGAAGTATAGTTTTGTTTACTTTTCCAATTTCTACTCTTATAAGTTCCTTTTCTACATTTAATTTATCAGAGTTACCTTTTAATCTTTCTGCTTTAATCTGAAATTGTATGGTTTTTTTCTCAGATTTATCAACTTTTAATTTATTGTATAAAGATGAAATCACCTTGTCAAACCTGTCATTGATTTGAATATCTTGTTTAGGCACAAAACCAATTGAGTTCCATTTTTCAGAAAACTCCTTTAACCTTTTTATGTCTTTTCTAAGATTCTCTGAAATATCAAATTTTTCAACTTCTTTTAATAAAGTTGTTTTTTCTTTTAGGTTTCCTTCTTTCTCTTTGTCTAATAATTTATAGTGTTTTTTTCTTGCATCAAAGAATTTATTACATGCAGATCGGAATCTTTTCCATATTTTATCAGATAGATTTTTTGGGACAAATGCTGAGTTTTTCCATTTCTCCTGCAACTGAATAAGTTGTTTTCCAGTTTCTTTCCAATTAGTAGAATTAGAAAGTTCTTCCGCTTGCTCACAGATTTTTATTTTTTCTTGCAGATTATTATTTTTATCTTCTTTCCGATTTTTATAAAAATTATTCCTCATAGAATAAAATTCATTTGTTGCTTCTCTAAATTCTGTCCATGATTTTTTCAAATCACTTTTTTCAATAGGAGCTGCTTTCTTCCACTTTTCGGATAATTCATTTAGTTTTTCAGATAAGTTATTCCATTGTTGATGTGTCTTTGGATTGACTTCTGACAGTTTGTTTATTTCTTTGCAAATAGAAGATTTAAGTTCTGTATTACCTTTTAATATTCTTTTTTTATTTAGAAAATAGTCGTTCCTATTTTTGTTAATTTTTCTAGTTGCAGTCTGGAATCTTTCCCAAATACTTTCTCTGTATTCTCTTGAAACAGGACCAATATTTTTCCAGTGTTCGTGCAGTTCTTGTAGGGAGTTAAATGCGGTATTTATTGATTTGTCATTTGATAATTTTTCTGACTTCTCGCAAATAATTGTCTTTTGTTGCAGATTTCTCTTAAAATCTAAATCTCTAAGTTCTTTATTTATCTTAATGTAATCATAAAATAATTCAACATGATGATGATAATTTTGCCACAAATCATTACTTTTTGTAATTGGAACATGTCCTGTATTGTTCCACTTTTTTTGATAATCCTTAAATTTCTCAAAAGTGACTTTTAGAGATTCTTCTTCTTTTGATAGTTTATCTATATCAGAGATAATATTTTCTTTTATTATTAGATTTTTATTCTCTTCTTTTTCTCTATTTTTTCTATAATCAGATTTTATTTTCCTGAACTTATTATTTATATTTTTAAATTTTAATTCTAGTGGGTGAAGTGTTTTCTTTTCTTTATCTGAATCTTCTTCTGAGATATCTTCTATGTTGTTTTCTGATTTCAGAGACTTATAAAATAGAGTTTTTATTTCTTCAGATCTTTTAGAGACACTATAGGGATTCTGTATTTCACACAGATTTTCTAGTTCTGTAATTAACTCCTCCATTGAAAAACTACTTAAATCTATAGTTTTATTTACAGGCTCCTGAACTTTATTATTTTCAGGAATAGTATTTTCACCTAAAACTTCTTGTGTTTCCTCACTCATTTTCCATTAATTTAATTACAAATTTACAAAAATTATCTGATATCGGAGTTCCAAATTTTCCAACTTTCTTCTGCTTGTAGAACTAACATTTCTTCCCCATTTTTAATACTACAATTGTTTACTAATCCGAAAGTTAAAAACTTAGTTTGTTTAGGATTATATACTAAATCATAAAGTAAATGTTTCGAATTTAATAGATTATAAGGAAGTTTAGGATATTCCTCTATCTTTGGGTAAGTTCCAAGTGGAGTGCAATTAATAATAATCTCTACCGAATCTATTGTTTCTTTAGTAATCTGAGGATAATCAAAATCAGTATTTCTACTAACAACTTTCCAATTAATATTTAGTTTATGTAGTGCAAATTGAATTGCTTTAGACGATCCTCCATTTCCTAATACTAGAGCAGTTTTTCTTTTGTTTAATAGAGGTGCAATGCTTTTTGTAAATCCAATGATATCTGTATTAAACCCGTGTAATTTTCCTTCTATTACTTTTACTGTATTTACCGCATTTATTGTTTTTGCTTGATTAGAGATGAAATCTAATTTTGATATTATCTCGATTTTATATGGTATTGTTACATTGAATCCAGAAAGGTTTAATTCTTTAATCTTGTCCTTAAGGTTATTTAAATTATCTAATTCCAGATTAATATATTCTGTATTTTTAATACCTTCCTTAAAAAATTTCTCCGAGAGATATTGTTCTGAGAAGGAATGAGAGAGAGACTTACCTAATAGAGCGTACCTTATCATTAATTATCTTTTGAAAAAGACTCTAATTTTAGAACAATATAAAAACCTATTAACATTAAGAATATCGATATAAAAGTACTAATATTTAATGTTGGTAAATACCAGGATTCAATTAATTCGTTTTCTGCTATTATTTTCCATGGCCATATAATTAATAATGACCCTAGAATAAAACCTGTAAGTAGAGATAAAACATAATCTTTAAAATGTTTAAATAGCCAAGATATAATATGTGAAAAACCAAATAATCCAGCAACAGAACCTAAAATGAATATTGATAAATATATAATATAATCTATATTTAATTTTACACTTTCATTTATTGAATCTACCATTAGTAATTTGTAATTTCCCATTAAAATAAGTATGAATGATCCAGATAATCCTGGCAGTAACATTCCAGAAATCCCAATAATTCCACATATAAATATATATACTAGATTAGTGTTTTCTGATGATGGAGAAATCAAGGCTAATGTAACTGCTATTGATGTTCCTATAATAAAAAATATATAAGAACCTATTCTCCATTTCTCTATTCGTAATCCTACATAGTATACTGAAGCAATAATTAATCCAAAAAAGAAAGACCATAATTCTTCAGGATAAAAATCAAATAAATACTCAAAAAGTTTAGCGATACTAAACATGCTAAAAAGACTTCCTCCTAATACAGATATTAAGAAATATAGATTAGTATGATCAATAAATTCTTTAAAACGGAATGATAGAAGTAATTTTAGAGCCTTTAGGTCAAAAGATTTTAATGAATTTATAAATTCTTCATAAATCTCAGTAATTAAAGCAATTGTACCACCAGATACTCCTGGTATAATATTTGCTATACCCATAGCCATTCCCTTTAGAAACAATACAACTTCTCTTTTCATTATTTGATGTTAATATAATCAAAGAAAGTATCTCCTCTTAACCCAATTCGGAGTGTTTCTAAAGGTATAATTTCATTATGCGCTATATTTCCTAAATTTACATTAGCTCCTAAAAGTTTAATAAACCAAACTTGTTGTTGTTTAATTGGTGCTTCCCAAAGAATCTTATCGGATGGTACATTTTTAATTATTTGATCTATTAAATCAGATTTAACTTTCCCTTCTTTTCCAAAGACACCAACATTACCTCCTTCTCTTGCTTCCGCTATAACCTTCCAACTTCCCGATTCTAATTCTTTTTGCATTAATTCAATCCATAAATCAGTTCGTAAATCTTTGTTTTCATCTTTTGATCCAACTTCAGAGACTACTAAAAATTCTTCAGATAAATCAGAAATATAATTACACTTTTCTTTATGATCTATTTCTATTGATCCATCAGAAACTTCACACATCTTTAAATTCCATTTTCTAAGTAAATCTTTATATTCTTCATACATCCCTCTAATTATGAAAGATTCGAATAGAGTTCCTCCTAAATAGACCTTTAGACCTGCATCTTGATAGAGTTCAATTTTTTTTTCGACATTAGGTGAAATAGATGAAGTTCCAAATCCTAATTTAATAATATCCGTATATTTTGAGTTCATTTCAATAAACCCTATTGCCTGATTAAAACTTAAACCCTTATCCATCATCATTGTTAGTCCACAATCCCTAGGTTGTTTTGTTCTTTCAGGGATGTCTGTTAAAAAGAAGTTCATATTATCATATTATTAAGTATTGCAAAGATAGCAGAAATTAGATTATTTCTTAGTTTTGTTTCATTAAAAAACAAAACTGTTTATGACTCTAATAAAATCAATTTCAGGAATAAGAGGCACAATTGGAGGGGAAGTGGGAGATTCACTTTCTCCATTAGATATTGTAAAATTTACCTCTTCTTATTCCAAATTTATTAGAAGTAAAAACCATTCTTCCAATACAATTATTATCGGAAGAGACGCTAGGTTTTCTGGAGAAATGGTAAGTAATATTATTGCAGGAACCTTAATCGGATGTGGTTTTGATGTGTTAGATATTGGACTGTCTACAACTCCAACAGTTGAAGTTGCTGTACAACTTCATGAAAGCGCTGGAGGGATTATTATTACTGCAAGCCATAACCCGAAACAGTGGAATGCCCTTAAGTTACTAAACAATAAAGGGGAGTTTTTATCTGCTCAGAGTGGAGAAGAAGTACTGAATGTTGCAGAAAGTGAAGATTTTTCTTTTTCTGAGGTAAATGATTTAGGAAAATATACTTTTGATGAATCCTACAACGACAAACATATTGAAGAAGTTCTGAAACTATCTTTAGTAGATGTAGATTTAGTAAAATCTGCTGGATTTAGAGTTGTAGTAGATGCTGTTAATTCAACTGGTGGGTTTATGGTTCCAAGATTGTTGGAAAGAATGGGAGTAGAGTGCATAAAATTATATTGCGAACCAAATGGAGAGTTTCCTCACAATCCTGAGCCATTAGCAGAGAACCTAACCGAAATATCTAAAATAGTAGTAGAAGAAAATGCTGATCTTGGTATTGTCGTTGATCCTGATGTAGATAGGTTAGCGCTAGTTTGTGAAGATGGAAGTATGTTCGGAGAAGAATATACCTTAGTTACAGTTTCTGATTTTGTTTTATCTAAAACTCCTGGAAATACTGTTTCCAATTTATCGTCAACAAGAGCTCTTAGAGATATAACAAATAATCATAAATGTAACTATGAATCATCAGCTGTTGGAGAGGTAAATGTGGTGGAGAAAATGAAAGCGACAAATGCGATTATTGGAGGAGAAGGAAATGGTGGAATTATCTATCCAGAATTACATTATGGTAGAGATGCACTAGTAGGAATCGCTCTGTTTTTAACTCAACTTGCGGAAAAGAAAATTTCTATTAAGGAATTAAGAGATTTTTATCCTAATTATTTTATTTCAAAGAATAAGATAGAACTAACTTCTGAAATTAATATAGATAATATTTTATCTACTTTAGAAGAGAAGTACAAAAACGAACAAATTACAACAATAGATGGTTTAAAAATTGATTTTGAAGATGGTTGGATTCATTTAAGAAAATCAAACACTGAGCCAATTATTAGAATATATGCAGAAAGTGAAGGGGAGGAGAAAGCAAATTCCTTTGCACAAAAGATGATAAACGAAATAAAAGAACTAATCTAATGAGTAATAAAAGAGTGTTTTTAGATAATGCATCTACAACTCCAATAGCACCTGAAATTATTGATATGATGAGTGAAATGATGAAATCTCATTTTGCTAATCCTTCTTCTGTTCATTCTTATGGTAGAGAATCCAAGATTGTTGTAGAAGGAGCTAGAAAAAAGATATCTGAATTATTAAATACTTCACCTGGTAGTATTTTTTTTACTTCTGGAGGTACGGAGGCGGACAATATGGCTATAAAATGCGCTATTCACGATCATAAAATAACTCATGCTATTACATCAAGACTTTCTCATCATGCAGTATTATTTCCTTTAGAAGATTTAGAGAAAGAAGGGTTAATAAAACTTTCGTATGTTGATATTGATAAGAGTGGAGTGATTTCTATGTCTCATTTAAAGGAACTTTTATCAAGTAATCCAAGAACTTTTGTATCAATAATGCACGCAAATAACGAAATTGGAACAATACAAGATATAAAAGTAATAGGAGATATTTGCAAAGAACATAATGCTATCTTCCATTCGGACACAGTACAAACAATGGCTCATTTTCCATTTGATATGCAGAAATTAAATGTTGACTTTATGGCTGCTTCTGCACATAAATTCCACGGACCTAAAGGAGTAGGATTTGTTTATATATCAGAAAACATACGGATAAAACCCTTGTTAAGAGGTGGAGGACAAGAACGAAATATGAGAGCTGGTACTGAGAATGTTTATGGAATAGCAGCTCTTGCTATGGCAATGGAAATGGCATATAAGAACTTAGAAGAAGAAACTGACTATATTAAAGGTCTGAAAATATATATGATAGAAAAACTTCAAGCTGAATTAGAAGATGTTCAGTTTTATGGAAAATGTACAGATATGGATAACAGTTTGTATACCGTTTTATCTTGTCATTTTCCAGAAACAGATATTGCAGAAATGCTACTTTTTAATTTAGATATTTTGGGAGTTGCTTGTAGTGGAGGAAGTGCTTGTGCTTCAGGTGGAAGTAAGGGTTCTCATGTACTTACAGAGATTGTACCTGAAAGTAAACGGCCAGGAATTCGTTTTTCTTTTAGTAAATATAATACAAAAGAAGATATTGATTTTACAATAGATAAATTGAAAGAATTATTCTCTTAGTTTTTTAATCTTAACTCCTAAGTAAGCGTATATAATTGTCATAATTGGGGAAATTAAATTAAAAAAACAATATGGTAGGTAGCTTAAGGTAGCAACACCCAAAACAGCTGATTGTGTAGCTCCACAAGTGTTCCATGGAATCAAAACGGAAGTTACAGTTCCACTATCTTCAAGTGTTCTACTTAAATTTTCAGGAGATAATCCTTTCTCTTTATAGCTATCTACAAACATTCTACCTGGAACAACAATACTTATATATTGATCAGAAGCTGTAATATTGAAAAAGATGCATGTTCCGGTAGTTGTAGCTACTAAGCTCCCTGTTGATTTAGCATAATTTATTATTGGTTCAGCAATTCTTCTAAGAAGTCCTGTAGATTCTAGTATTCCTCCAAAAATCATAGCACAAATAATAAGCCAAATTGTATTTAACATTCCATACATTCCTCCTGAAGTTAGTAAACCATTTATTTGATTGTTATTAGTAGTTATGGAAATATCTGTACTCATAGCGTTTATTACCGCTTTATAAGATGAAGATATAGTTACTGAGGCTTCTCCAGATATTTCTGTAATAATATTTGGCTGAAAAATAATAGCAAAAACACCTCCTAAAACACTTCCTGCGAGTAAAGCTGGAATTGCTGGGGTTTTCTTTACAATAAGTATTATTACCAAAACAGGTACTACAAACAACCATGGAGTAATGTTGAAAGATGTATTTAAGGTTTGTAATAGTTTGTCTATGTTTTCTGTTCCGATAATATTAGATCTAAATCCAATTATTATAAAAAGAATTAGTGTTATGGAAAAAGATGGAATAGTAGTGTACATCATATATCTTATGTGTGTAAATAGATCAGTACCTGCCATTGCTGGAGCAAGGTTTGTTGTGTCTGATAGTGGTGACATTTTGTCTCCAAAATAAGCTCCAGAAATAATTGCTCCACCAATAAGACCTACTGGTAAACCAAGTGCTTGTCCAATGCCTAAAAGAGCAATACCAATAGTGGCAATTGTACTCCAAGAACTTCCAGTAGATAAACTTACAATAGCTGTTATAATTGCGGTTGCAAATAGGAATATTTCAGGATTTAAAATTTGTAATCCATAGTAAATCATTGCTGGCACTATACCTGATATTAACCATGTTCCAGCAAGTGATCCAATTAATAATAAGATAATAATTGACGGAGTAACCGATTTTATGCTTTTGCTAATTCCTTCAAGTATATCTTTCCAGTTGTTTCCATAAAAAATACCAATAATAGCAGCTAACGTTCCTGAAAATAGTAAAGCTAATTGATTAGATCCTCCCAAGGAATCATCACCATACAAATAAACATTTGTTGAAAGTAAACCGATTAGTAATAGAATAGGAAGTAGAGATAATAGATATGGTGTCTTTTTCACTTATTATTCGTAATATCCATATCCGTTACCATATCCATATCCATATCCGTAACCATATGAAGAAGATGAAACAATATAATCATTAATAATAATATTTATATTTTTTACTTGTTCTGTATCATGCAAATCATTAATTATATTTAACATGTTTTCCTTCGTATAGTTATGACGAACAATATATAGGTTTATGTCCGACATCTTCATTGTAATAACACTGTCTGTAACTAATCCACAAGGAGGAGTGTCTAGTATAATATAATCATATGTTTTCTTTAATTCCTTAATTAATTTCTTCATTCTATCGCTATTTAATAATTCTGACGGGTTTGGAGGTATAGGACCTGAAGGTATTACTCTTAAATTTTCAGCATCTGTATTATGCACAATCTCAGACAATGTACTTTTATTTATTAGATATGAACTTAGGCCTAAAGAATTATCTAAATTAAAGACTTCATGAGTTTTTGGTTTCCTTAAGTCTGCTCCAATTAATATTGTTTTGTACCCAGCGGTAGCCATGATTAGAGCTAGATTACTTGTGCAAAATGTTTTACCCTCTGAACCAACAGAAGAAGTGATTGTAATAACTTTGTTTTCAATTTCAGAAGATAAGTATTGAATATTAGTTCTTAAAGATCTGAAGGACTCAGAAATCACTGATTTTGGATTATCTAATACTACTAAATTATTAGCTTTGTCTGAGTTTCCAATTACTCCAATAATTGGAATGTTAGTAATTTTAGTTAAGTCAGATTTACTTAATATTGTTTCATTTAAGAAGTCTCTTAATGAGATAATAATTACAGGTATACCAACTCCTAAAATAAGAGCAAAGAGTAAATTGACTTTTCTGTTAGGGAAAAGAGGGATTTCAGGCCCCATAGCTGAATCAATAATTTTATGATCTGATGTTGTTCCTTCTATTAGAATATTAGTATTTAATTTTTTATCAGTTAAATAATTTACAAAGGTTTTATAATGATCTATATTTCTTGTGATCTTCCATAATTCCTGTTCAGCTTCTGGAAGTTTCTCTATTTGATTGTTAGTTGTCAAAATCCTTGATTTAAGATCTTTTTCAATAGTTTTTGTGCTTGATATTAAATTTGCAACATTTTCAATAATACTTTGTTTTGTGAAGGAAATATCAGATAGTATAGCTTGGTATTTTGGATGACCTTCTTCAATAGAAAGTTCCAGTCCTTTCTTTTTAGAATTTAATTCCATTAATTTAATTATTAAGGCATTTAATTCTGGATTTAATATTCCAATTGAAGTTGGAGATAATGTATGTGTTTTTTCATTTGTTTCTTTTTCGATATAGTCAGATTTAACATAATTTAATAAAGAGTTATAATATCTTAATTGATCTCTTATTTTCTGATACTTTTCTTCAACATCTAGTTTCTGTTTAAAAGTCCCAAAGTCTTTAGTAACTATGTCTAGTTCAAGGTTATTCTGCTTAAATACTTTTAATTGGTTCTCAAACATAACAAGAGTGTCTTCAGCTTCAC
>TARA_Y100000385_G_C13108988_1_pt1 | contig 13158 bp, 10 predicted proteins | sample TARA_Y100000385 | Tara Oceans TARA_Y100000385 (sample SAMEA2620980) | marine metagenome | biome: marine biome (ENVO:00000447); feature: surface water layer (ENVO:00002042); material: "saline water (ENVO:00002010), including plankton (ENVO:xxxxxxxx)" | depth 5 m
AAATGATTAAATCCAATTTTTAGATAAAAACTAAAAATTCCACTTCAGAAACTCATAAAATTATCTTAAATCATTATTTATGATCAATATTGAAAAAGTAAAGGAGTTAAAATCTTTTTTAAAAGTTAAGCATGTAATAAGTGTGTATGCTCTTATATTTTTTATGAGTTGTTCTAGTGAAAAATCTTTAGATGATGATGAAATAATAATATCTCCACCCTCAGCTGAACAGGCCTTTGTTACTAAAATAGGTTCTATGCATAGTTACGCGCCAGAATCCTCTGGAATAGTTTTTTCTAATGGCTATATTTTTACGATTAATGATTCTGGAAATTCTAGCACAATTTACAAAGTAAATCCCTCAGATGGCTCTTTATTACAATCTATTAATGTAAATAATTATGATAACATAGATTGGGAGGATATTACAGATGATAGCGATTATTTTTATATCGGTGATTTTGGGAATAATAAAGGTAAACGAACTGATTTGAAAGTTTTAAAAATCAGTAAATCGCAATTTATAGATAACACAGCTTCTTCGCTAAGCGTAACGGCCGAGGCTATCGAGTTTTCTTATTCTGAACAGACCAGTTTCGTTTCCTCAAGTACACATAATTTTGATTGTGAAAGTTTTATTTCTAAAGGAGATAATTTGTATTTATTCACAAAAAATAGAGGAGACAATAAAACACGTGCTTATAAATTATCAAAAGAACCCGGTCAATATTCGTTAATAACACAAACCAGATATGATGTAAATGGATTGATTACTGGTGCCGATTATAACGCACAAACAAATGAATTAGTTTTAATTGGATATGGGGCTTCTAATCATGTAAATTCATTTGTGTATATGTTTTCTAATTTTACTAATGATTCATTTTTCGCAGCAGATGTAGCGAAAAAAGTTATTGGGAATGCATCAAATGATTGGCAAACTGAAGCCATTGCATTTAGCTCAGAAGATGGTGAAAATCTATTCATTTCTTGTGAAACAACAGATTTTAGTTTAGCAAATCTCTATAAGTCTGATAAAACTACTTTGGGGTTATAATAGAGATTAATTTTTACTTTAACTTTTCTACTGAATCAAAAATTATATTTATAAGATACATTAAAATAATTTTTATAAAATTATTAAGGATTAATAATGTTTTATGGATAGAACTAATTATTGTAGCTAAAATACTTGAATAAAAATCAAATTTAATCAATGGAGTTAAGAATTGTAATTTGAAAATTATTTTTATTGAGTATATGTGTTAGTGGTAAAAACATGATCATGCATATTACTTAAGGCTTTTAAAATAATTGACTTTTAATCTGAAGTCTTTGTTTGTTATAGTTAGTGATTTTATTTACTAATTATTAGTATATTAATAAAAAAATTTATTATATTTGATAATGTTAAGTAAATTTTAACATAAAACACTAATAAAAATACATAACATTTATGGGACAGGTTAAAAAATTTAAAGTAATAAATTACATTTTTTCAAGTAATTACTTCACAGGATTGTGTCTTCTTATGTTTTTTCTATCAAGTTCGGTACTACATGCTGAATCAAAATTAATAGATAAAACAATAAGTGGTACAGTAGTAGATGATGCTACAGGTGAGACACTGCCGGGAGTAAATGTAATTATCAAAGGAACTAAAAAGGGAACTTCTACAGATTTTGATGGAAATTTTTCTATTGTGGTTCCAGATAATGCAACAACATTAGTTTTAAGTTATCTAGGTTACAACACTAAAGAAGTGGCTATCATAGAAGGGAAGAATTTAATTATTAGATTGAGTGAGGATGCATCTCAACTAGATGAAGTAGTAATTACTGCTCTTGGTGTTGCAAAATCTAGAGAAAAAGTATCTTATGCAGCTCAAACACTGAGAACTGAGGATATAAATCAATCAAGACTTGGGGATATATCGCAACAACTATCTGGTCAAGTTGCTGGTTTGTCTATATTAACTGCTAGTGGGTCTGCTGTGTCATCTTCTAGGATTGTACTTAGAGGAGAATCTTCTTTGGACATAAACAAAAACCAACCTTTAATAGTAATTGACGGTGTTTTAATTTCTAATAGGTATATAGGTATAGGTAGTAACCCTGTATCTAAAGATTTACCTATTGATTATGGTAACAGTTTAAACGACCTTAATCCTGATGATTATGAAACGGTAACAGTTTTAAAAGGACCAAAAGCGGCTGCATTATATGGTGAAAGAGGTTCAAATGGTGCTGTAATAATCACTACAAAGTCTGGTAAAAACACAAAGGGATTAGGAGTGAGTTACAAAACAGGTTTTTCTGTTGATCAAGTCAATAGATTTTGGGACGAGCAAAACCAATATGGAGGTGGAGGTCTTCTCGGGGATGAACTAAATCAATTTAGATATAATTGGGGAGGTAACTTTGGTCCAGAATTTAATGGTCAATTGATATCTCAAGCTGTTCCTCACGACCGTAATCCAGAGCCAACACCATTTGTGAATAAAGCAGATAGAAAAGGTTTTTTTGACGATGGGTTTTCGCTAAATAATAATTTAGCATTATCTTTTAGTGAAGAAAATTTATGGGGACGTGTTTCTTTAGGAAATATTTCTAAAGGAGGTATTGTGCCAAATACAGAATATGATAGAACAAATGTTGGAATAAGGCTTGGCGCTAATTTAAATGAAAAGCTTTCTGTAGATTTATCTGCTAATTATGTTTATAGTAATTCTGATAATGTTGCAAATGTAGGCTATGGAAGTGGGGGGCTAATGTACAGTATGCTTTGGGTAATGAAAAATTATAGTCTTGATGATTTTAAAGATTATTGGCTACCAAATCAAGAAAATCAATATCCTGGTAATTACTTTTTAACATGGGGAACTAATCCTTACATGATAGTAAATGAAAATTTAAATGCATTTAAGCATAGTAGGATTTTTGGTAACTTTAAAACAAACTATAAGTTTAATGATAATCTATCTGCTTTTGTTAGAGTTGGTATGGATACTTATGGAGATAGAAGGCAATCTAGAAGACCAGCTCAACGAGCTTTTAGACAAGGTATGTATAGAGAACAAGATATTTTTCTACAAGAGTTAAATGCTGATATTTTAGCGACTTATACTAAAGACTTAAATGATAAATTTAGCCTAGAAATAAATGCTGGTGCAAGTACTTATAGTCAAATTATAAGTAATAAAGTAGCGCAAACAAATGAGTTGGCGTTGCCAGGTATCTATAGCCTTGGTAATGCAGCAGATTTGCTTGCAATTACGCAAGTAGATACTGAGAGAAAACTAAATAGTGTTTATGGTACAGCTGAATTGAGTTATGACGATAAATTATATTTTGATGTTACAGCAAGAAATGATTGGTCTTCAACTTTGCCGCTAGGGAATCAGAGCTTTTTTTATCCATCAGTTGGTCTTAGTGCAGTAATTTCAAAAATGACTGAATTACCAGACTTTATCTCATATTTAAAATTAAGAACGAGTTATGCGTTAACTGGTAATAGTACAAGACCAGGAGTAATAAATAATTCTTATAACCTAGGTGTAATACCAGGCTCTGTAACTAATGGAAATACTTTTACAGATCAGAATCTTCAAAATGAAAAAACTGAAGCTATGGAATTTGGTATTGATTTAAGATTACTTGATAATAGATTAACTTTTGATATAGATTATTATAATTATAAAACAACAGACCAAATACTTACTGCCCCAATAAGTCAAAGTACAGGTTTGTCCTCTAGAAGATTTAATGCTGGAGAAATTAATAGCAAAGGTATAGAGGTTGTTTTAGCAGCAAAACCAATAGTTTCAGAAAATTTTACTTGGAAATCAACCTATAACTTTTCCAGAAGTAGATCTGAAGTTGTTAGTCTTGCAGATGGTATTGAGACAGTAATTATTGCAAATGGTCCTTCTGGAGGAACTATTGAAGCAAGACCAGGAGGTAGAATGGGAGATCTTTATGGAAGAGGATTTGAGAGAGACCCTCAAGGAAATATTATTTTAGAAAATATTGGAGGATTAATGAGACCTAAACTAGGCAATGAAATAAAGAAATTAGGAAATTACAATCGAGATTGGACTCTAGGTATGACAAATAATTTTAACTACAAGAATTTTAATTTAAATATATTTCTAGATTATAGAAATGGTGGTGATTTTTATTCCCTTACTGGTTCTCAGTTATACAGATCTGGATCTATTACGGAAACGCTTCCATACAGAACTGAAGATTTTGTACCAGAAGGTGTTGTTGCAAATGGTAGCGGTGGTTTTACACCAAATACACAAACTACTACAGGATATGACTGGTATAGATCATATTGGGATAAAAATAATACTGAAGCCAATACCTATGATTCTACATTTTTAATGCTAAGAGAAATCTCTCTAGGTGTAGATTTAAAACCATACTTTGAAAACTTACCTGTTGAAAAAATAAAACTTTCACTTTTTGGTAGAAACTTAGCAACTTGGACAAAAGATAATTTTGTAAGACATTTTAATCCGCAAGTATCAAGTTTTAGTGGAAGTAGTTTTAGACCTGGTTTTGAAATTGGTCAACTTCCTGGGGCGGCTACATATGGCTTAAACCTCAATGTATCATTTTAAATTAAAAAAGAAACAAGATGAAAAATATATATAAAATTAAAGTATTGATATTAACTGCATTATTATTTGCAGCTTGTACTGAAGGTTTTGAAGAAATTAATGTTGATAAAAATTTACCATTAGAAGCCAATTCAGGACAACTACTAACTAGTACAATTTTTGATGGACTTAATCCGCATTTAAACGTTCAATTCGGCCTAACTAATCAAATAATGCAGTATAAAGTTTTTAGAAATTCAAATGATTTAGACGCATATAACTTTGTTTCAGGTGCTGGGACATTTGAGAGTTTTTGGAAAGCTGCATATCATGTAATTCAAGATAGTAATGAATCTATTGCTTTTGCAGAAGAAAACGAACTTAATGCTTATGTTGGTGCTGGAAAAACTATAAATGCTTTTTATCTAGCATCCTTAACAGAGTTATGGATTGATGTTCCTTACTCTCAAGGCGCATCCGGATTAGATAATATTCAGCCCTCATACGATAAACAGCAAGATATTTATCCACAAATATTAACGCTTTTGGAAGAAGCAAATACTGCTCTAGCAAATGATACTGAAGGGTTTGTTTTAGATGGTGATATTCTTTTCGACGGAGATGTAATGCTATGGAGAAAAATGGCAAATTCGTTAAGGTTACGCTATTTATTGAGACTTGCAAATCAAGGGTCTGTAAATGCATCCTCACAAATAAATGCAATTCTTTCTAATCCTACAAATTATCCAATTATTGAAAGTAATGAAGAAGCCGCAATTTATGATTTTACTGGAGTTTCTCCAAATGCTTCAGATTTCTCATTGAGAACAGCTTTATCTGGATTAAGTCCCTCTGTAAGATTTGTTGATGTACTTGACGGTGTAGATGCAAATGACGATACAGATGATGATCCACGTTTAGCCTTTTTTGCAAGTAAACCACCAGGAGATGGGGTAAACCCCTATGATGGTCCATTTGTAGGGGTTCTTAATGGAACAACAAGAGAAGTGGCACAAGGAACTGGTGGAAATGCAGAGATATTTGCATCTCAATTTACATCAAGGTTTCAAGATGATAGAGATTTATTAGATTTTGTATTTATGAGCTATGCTGAGGTGCAATTTATTTTAGCTGAAGCTAGATTAAATAATTGGATTACTACATCTACAGCTCAGAGTTATTATGAAACAGGAATTACTGCTAACCTAGCATATTGGAATATAGATATACCTGCAGGATTTTTATCAAGAGAAGATGTAGTTTGGGATGATAACCTTGATACTTTAATGAATCAAAAATGGATAGCCATGTTTTTTAACAATACTTTAGAAATGTGGGGTGATCATAAAAGAACAGGTCTCCCAAATTTAATTCCAGGTCCTTTAGCTACAACAGTTACAAATGGAGTAGTACCAACAAGAGTATTCTACCCTGCATTGGAGCAATCTGTGAATGCTGATAATTATAATGCAGCGTCATCAAGCATTGGCGGCGATGAAATTACTGTTAGGCATTGGTATCAAAATTAAAAAGATTTAATTTTTTTGTTTTTTATATTTGATTAATTACCATTATTAGCCAAAGTTATTATATGATTTCTTTGGCTAATTATTTTCTCAATTAGTTATAAAGAACTTTCTAAAAACAGCAGTATATCATAATCTTTTAATTAGAGAATAGACTTTTATGAAGGAAAAATTAATTATGATACCTGGTACTTTATGTGATCACAATCTTTTCAAGTATCAAACAGAAGGGTTAAAAGATTTGGTTACTTGTCATGTGGCAAGTAACACAAGTGCTTCTAACTTAAAACAAGTAGCAAAAAATATTCTTGACAATTATTCAGGTTCTTTTTCAGTAATGGGATTGTCATATGGTGGTATCGTAGCATTTGAGTTATTAAGGCAAGCACCAGAAAGAATCAATAAATTAATTTTGATAAACACCAATTACAAACAACCTTCAGAACAAACAAGAATAAATCAGCAACGGTTTATTGGTATGGCTTATTTAGGAGAATTTAAAGAAATAACCTCTGAGATATTAATTGATGCCATGTTGCATCCAAAGCAAGCTAAAAATCAAGAATTAAGGGAGATAGTTTTGAATATGGCTCTTAAAGTAAGTGTAGATGGTTTTTTTAATCAAGTTAAAGCGCAATTAAGTAGACCAGATAGCACAAAGGATCTACAAAACATAAAGAGTTCTACATTAATTATAACAGGAAGAGAAGATAATATTTGTCCTTTAAAGTTGCATGAAGAAATGGCAGAAGCTATCCCTAATTCAACTCTAAAAGTTATTGATGATTGTGGCCATTTAAGCACATTAGAACAACCCGAAAAAGTCAATAAAATAATTATTGATTGGTGGAACAATAACTAGTTAATGAGAACAAATAAATTAAAACATATTCTAAAATCTGGACAAACCGCTATTTGTGGTTGGTTGCATATACCAAACACTTGGACAGCAGAAGTTATGGCAAATGCTAGTTGGGATTGTATAACAGTAGATATGCAACATGGTTTACACAGTATAGAAACTGCGATACAAATGATGCAAGCAATTTCTACAACAGAAACAACACCAATAGCTAGAGCAAATTGGAATAATTCAGGAGAAATTATGCGTCTTTTAGATGGTGGAGCTTACGGTATTATTTGTCCAATGATTAATACCAAAGAGGAATGTGAATCTTTTGTTGGAGCATCAAAATATCCACCTTTAGGCTACAGAAGTTTAGGGCCAACTAGAGCAAGAGTTTATGGTGGATTAGATTATTCGGAACATGCAAATGATGAAATTCTAACACTTGCAATGGCAGAAACTGTTCAAGCAATAGAAAATATAGAAGAAATTTGTTTGGTTAAAGGTTTAGACGGAATTTTTATTGGTTCAGGTGATTTAAAATTATCTATCAAAGCTCAGTTCGGAGAATCCCAACCAGGCGTATTTGAAAAATCTGTTGATGCAGTTTTAAATGTATGTCAGAAAAATAATTTAATTCCAGGTATTTGGTGTGCAACAGTAAATGATGCTAAAATAATGGCAGAAAGAGGTTTTAAGTTTATTGCTTTAAAGTCAGACAGCATGATGTTAACAGAGTATGCAAATGAGCAGTCTAAAGCAATAAAAAAATCATTAAAAAGTAAATAGTAAGTATACGAATGGTATATAGCGAAGAAAAAATATATGAAAGAGATGGTCTACAACAAGACCTTCCTGGATTTGATAAAAAATATAATAATATAGTAGATTATATATTAAAAATTACTGAAGAAATTTGGGAAGACAAAAAAGTATATGTTATTAATGACACATACACCAAAGACATCTTAATTCACTCAGGTGCTAGACAAATTAACGGTATAGATAATGTAATTAAAGGCACTTTTGACACACTAGATTCTTTTCCTGATAGAAAAATGGGTGCTGAAGCTGTAATTTGGTCTAAAGACCAAGAAGGTGTTTTTTACTCATCACACAGAATAGGTTCTAATGCAACCAACTCAGGAAGTACAGTTTTTGGTGAAGCTACTGGTAAAAAGGTATTTTTTAGAACAATAGCAGATTGTAAAGTCAAGAATAATAAAATATTTGAAGAATGGTTGGTTAGAGATAACTTAACGATTATTCAGCAATTGGACTTTAATCCAATTGAGATGGCTAAAAAAAGTACTACTTATAAAGCTGTAAAACCAAATTTCTCTTTTAACAAAACATACAAAACACTAGATAAAACGAATTTAAATATAACTAAATTAACTTCTCAAGAAGAGTTAATTTATAAGCTATTTAATTCAATTTGGAAAGATAATAGCACTAATAATATCGAAGAATTTTATACAGAATCTTCAACCTTTTATGCAATTTGTAATAACAATATCGAAGGTAAAACAGCTATCCAAAGTTATCTAAATACTTTTTTAAATTCTTTTAAGAATTTAAAAGTAAAACTAGAAAGAATATCATCTAATAAACTAGAAGATGGTACTACCGAAATTGCTGCAAGATGGTTTGTAAACGGAATTTATAATACAGGAGGAATTTTAGGTGAAGCGTTAGAAAAAGAAGTTTATATACCTGTAATAACACACTATCATATCAAAGACCAAAAAATAAAAGATGAATGGATGGTTTTTGATGGCTTTGATGCGCTTTGTCAGATTTATGCTCAATAATTTATGAATACAAATCTTGAAAATAAAAACCTAATTCTTAATTTTTTTGAAGCAATAAACGGTTTAAAAAAAAAAGATGCAAATGCTGTTTTTAGCAATTATTTAAACGAAAACGTAATTGTAGAAATTTCAAGACCATTTGGCAAAACAACCTCCATTACAGGTTTTAATTCGGAATTTTGGCAACCTTTAACAACTTCATTTCCAGATATTGAGTCACAACTATATATACTTATGGGAGGCAAATCTAGAGACAACAATTGTGTATGTGTAGCTGGTAATTTTATAGGCACATTTTTAAACGATTGGCTTACAATACCTGCAACGCAACAACCAACCTATATTAGGTTTCATGCAACCATTTTTGTTAGCGATAATAAAATAACAAGAGCATGGTATTTCCTTGATATTCTAGATGTAATCAGACAAGCTGGTTTTAATTTATTTCCATTTAAAGGATTACAACAACCAGCTCCAAATCCTATGATAGGAGATGGAATTGTTACTTACAACGTTGATGAAAACGAAAGTTTAAAATCATACAATTTGACCAATGCAATGATAGATGGTTTATTAGAATTTGATGGAAAAACGATCGATTCTATGGCACAAGAACGCTTTTGGGATGAAAAAAACATGATGTGGTATGGTCCAGGAGGAATTGGAACAACTAGAGGTTTAAAAGGATTTCAAGACCATCATCAAATACCTTTTTTAAAAGCATTTCCTAACAGAGGTGTTTTTGAAGAAGACGAAACCACAAACTTTGTAAACATAGCCGAAGGTAATTACACCTGTCATTTTGGGTATCCAATTATGAACGGAAAACATACAGGAGATGGTTGGTTAGGTTTAAAACCAACCAACAAATCATTTACCATGAGAGTAATGGATTTTTGGAGACGTGATGGAGATAAGTTAAAAGAAAATTGGGTAATGATAGATATGATTGACGTATTAGAACAATTTGATGTAGATGTGTTTCAATTATTAAAAACAAATAAAAGTTAATGATTGCTTCAGCAAAAAATATAACAACCACTAACAAAAACGTAATTGTTTCTTTCTTTAAAGAAATGAATGCGACAAAGACTTCTAATGTTAAAAATGTTTTAGAAAACTATTGTGATAAAAATATTATAGTAAATATTACAAGCCCTTTTGAAGAAATGAAAGGTATCGAATCATTTTTCAATGAATTCTGGATGCCACTATTTTCTTCTTTTCTAGATACAGAATTTCAACCTTATATTTTAATTGGAGATGATTATGAAGAGCGAAATTATGTTAGTTGTACAGGAAATTTTGTCGGCACTTTTAAAGAAGATTGGTTGCAAATCCCTGCATCAAACCAACCAACTTCGTTGCGTTACACAGCACTTTTTAGAATAGAAAACAGCAAAATAATAAAAGCATGGTACTTTTTTGACATGCTCTATATTATTAGGCAAGCAGGTTTTAATCTCTTTCCTAACAGAGGAAAAGAATTGGTGCCACCAGCACCAATGACCAATGATGGAATTTTAAACCATGACACAAATTCCGTTGAAGGACAAGATACCTTGAATTTAATAAATAATATGCTTGATGGTTTAAGCGGTTATGATGGTAAATCTTTAGATTCCATGGGACAAGAGCGTTTTTGGGATACTAAAAACATGATGTGGTATGGACCATCAGGTATAGGGACAACACGTGGTTTAAAAGGGTTTCAAAAGAACCATCAAATGCCATTTTTAAAAGCTTTTCCAACAAGAGGTATGTTACCTAAAACGCAAGAAGACCAGTTTTGTCAATTAGGCGATGGTAATTATGCTTTCGATTTTGGGTTTCCGTTAATGTACGGAACGCATTTAGGAGATGATTGGTTAGGGCTTTCAGCAACAGGAAAAAAAATTACTATGAGAGTACTTGATTTTTGGAGAAAAGAAGATGGTAAATTAAAAGAAAACTGGGTAATGATTGATATTGTTGACATATTGAGTCAATTAGGTATTGATGTTTTTAAAATCTTAAAAACTGAAGTTCAAAAAAGAAATAACAATTTATGTTAAAAGAAAGATTAATAAAATACGAAGATTTATTTCCGTGTAAAGCGGCATTTATAGATGCCAAAACACCTGGAAGCGATTTAAAAGATAACTACAGCATCATTGGTGGTGGTGTTTCAGAAAGCACGCATCAAAAGGTTAATTTATCTGAAAAACATGGCTTTTGCATTGGTGCAGCAGGACAACCACCTCGCGTAAAAAACTCGCCACATTCTCATTTTACTGCCGAAGTATTTATGGTGTATAGTAGTCATTGGCGATTTTATTGGAATAATGATGAAAAAAGCGAAATTATTCTGTATCCTGGAGATATTATTTCATTACCGACCAATATGTTTCGAGGTTTTGAAAACGTTGGAGACGAATACGGAATGATATTTTCAATATTAGGGCATGATGATGCTGGTGGTGGTGTAGAATGGTTGCCAAGAGTTATAGAAGAAGCTCAAGGCCACGGATTGGTGTTGTTAGAAAACGGAAAATTAGTAGATACAACAATAGGAGAAACTGTTCCAGAAGGTATGAAGCCAATGCCAACTTTAACAAAAGAACAATTAGCAAAATTTGACCAATATACGGTTGAAGAAATGTCTAAACACGTTGGTTTTGTTGGGCAATACAAAGTTTCAGTTTCTAAAAATTTACCAAAATTATCTTCAGATACTATCAGATGGATTGATGTTTTAGGACCTCAAGACAGTAAAGAATATAATTTTGCAGTAAAACAAGGTGACCCAAACGGAGACGGATTTAATGTTTTTGCTTTACAAAGTGATAACACAGGTACTACAGAAGTATATAGTCGTGATGAAGTTGAAGTGCTATTAGTACACCGTGGCGAATTTGAAGTATTTTGTACTCATAATGGAGAAGAACTAAAAGCTACTTTAAAAAACGGAGACATTTTTACTTTTCCTAAAGGAGCAAAAAGAAGCATTACTGCTAAAACTTATGGTTTAGCATATTTTGTAGTAGGTACAGATTATCCCAAAGCACCAGAAAAATTATAGAATGTATAGACAATATCTTTAAAGGTTAAAAAATATGTTTGAGCTGAAATTATTGAAAATTGTAAAACTGAGCGTAATGTTCATGATTATGCTTTCTTTCGGTTGCAGTAAGGTATCTCAACAACAATCTATGTCGCCAAGTATTATCTTTCCATTTAAATGGGTAGGGGACATAGATAAAATTAAATTCAGTGAGCCTTCAGGAATTTGTTGGCATTCTCAACGTAAAACCTTGTTTGTTGTTGGCGACCAAGGAGATGTTTGCGAAATCAAACCTGATGGAACACTAATCAGTCAAAAGAGGATTCGTAGTGCAGATTTTGAAGGGATTACACACGACCCGTCAACAGGACTCTTGTATATTGCCTTAGAGGGCAAGGAATCTGTCATAGAGCTCAATCCTGAAACACTTGAAGTCTTGCGAGAATTCTCATTACCGAGAAAATTCGAAGACAAGGTTGTCATGAAATCAGGCGGTCAGGGAATTGAGGCACTCACCTTTGTGCCCGACATGGCCCATCCAGAGGGTGGTACATTTTGTGTTGCAAACCAATCATTCAGTACTAATGACAAAGAAGATATCTCTGCAGTATTTGTGGTTGAGCTCCCATTAAGAAGCAAAACAGGAGAACCGAAACTGCTTAACTACTTCAATCCAGGGATAATTGATGTGTCTGGGCTTCACTATTCCCCTATAGATGGGCACATATTCGTAATAAGTGACGTCTGTAATGTCATTCTAGAATACTCGCCTACACACAAACTGCTAAAAGAGTTTGCCTTTCCAGGAAACGACCAAGAAGGGATTGCTGTAGATGATAAAGGTTTTATGTATATAGCGCAGGACTCTGGAGGTATTATCAAGTTGAAATCGCTCAGAAACGAATGATCATGCCAAAACGAGAAAAGAATGACAATGTCATGACCAAAGACATAATAATGCAATACTATTCTAAAATACTATGTATTTGTGGCATACTACTACTTATTAGTTGTAAGCAGGAATCTGATATTGAACGAATCGAAAAATACATTTCATCGCTCTCTATTAATGGATTACAAGAGCGAGCCTATAAAAGCACGTTGACCTTTGAAAAAAAATTAGCAAGTACAAATACTTATAATTCAGAGCTTGTGTCGTTCGTATCAGACAGTCTTAAAGCCTATGCTTTGGTTACAATTCCTAAAACAGAAAAACCAAAAAACGGATATCCAGTTTTAGTTTTTGGACACGGATTTCATCCAGAGCCAAAAAAATATGGAGTAAGCACCAAAACAGGTCAAGATTGGCGACCTGGAGATTA